>Ga0255438_1001_pt1 | contig 24158 bp, 18 predicted proteins | sample ANMaggSeSYBR02E3_FD_182639 | JGI IMG/M metagenome (GOLD analysis project Ga0255438, IMG submission 182639) | Sediment cell enrichment communities from methane seep in Santa Monica Basin, California, United Staets - ANME aggregate JGI... | ecosystem: Environmental > Aquatic > Marine > Cold seeps >...
TGCGGTACTCAGCGGCGAAGTATCGGGCACTTCATGTTCGCGGTGAACCTGGCACAGCGCGGCCTGCTGGGCAAATTACGTAATGTCTATGCGGAAAAAGCTCCCTACCTTATTAATGTTCATGAGAATGTTCTGCCGGAACAGAGCGAGCCTGATCGGGAAGTTATGGACTGGGATCGATGGCTTGGACCGGCGCCGTGGCGACCCTATAACGCTAAATATCACGCGAGCGGCTTCTGGGGCGAACATTTGGATTTTTCCGGTGGGTCTATTACCGGATGGGGCAGTCATACGGTTGATCTATGCCAGTGGGCCAACGAGGCCGACACGACGACGCCAATCGAATACGAACCGGCAGGCAAAGACGGTAAGGATATAACGGCCCGCTATGCCAATGGCGTAAAACTGTTCATACGCCAGGGACTGCGATTCGGAACGTGTCCCGTCCGCTTCGAAGGCGAGGATGGATGGGTGGAAACAGGCGACTCCGGAGAAATGGAAACTCATCCCGCGTCTCTGATGAAAGGGCGGCAATTCCGAAAAGGGTTCCCGGTCGATAACCATGCCCGAAATTTCCTCGACTGTGTAAAAACAAGGCAACAGCCCGTCTCTAACGCCGATATCGCTCACCATTCCGTTACGGCATGCCATGCGGCAAATATCTGTATGCGCCTCGGCCGAAAAGTGAAGTGGGACCCGATAAAAGAGGCCTTCATCGGCGATGAGGAAGCCAATCGGCTGCGCTCGCGGGCGTATCGTGAACCATGGCGACTGTGAACCCACAGCGGCCTTCCATCCTGAAATGACAAAGACGATAATTTAATTCTCAAATTTAATCCCTAATAATGGAGAATAGAAGATGCATCTTAAACATCGGACTGTTAGTTGGATTGTTGTTACTTGTATGGTTGTCGCCTGGTTGTCGGCGGATATTACAGCAAAAACGGTTGGCGAGGAGATAGCCGCCACCCGCGGGAACGCCAATGCCCGTAAAGCACTTGAGATGAGCTATGTCAGGATTGTCAAAAGCGATGCGCCGCGAGAACAGAAGGTACATGCCTGCCGCGTCCTCCGGGTTATCGGCACAGTCGATGCCGTTCCCGCCCTGGCCGGGATGTTGGCGGACAAGAAGCTCTCACACATGGCTCGTTATGCCCTTGAGCCGATGCCCTATCCTAAAGTCGGCCAAGCCCTGCGTGACGCCCTCGGCAGAGCGAAAGGTACAGCAAAAATCGGTGTAATCCATTCGCTTGGCGTGCGTAAAGACAAGGAAGCCGTTGATCTGCTGATACCGCTACTTAAAGACACCGACGATCAGATCGCCGGCGCGGCGGCCTGGGCACTGGGGCGGGCAGGCACGTTAAAAGCTGCGCGTGTCCTGGCCAAGTTTCGCACCAACGCACCCGCGGGACTCCAGGTGGCGGTTCTTGATGCGTCTTTGACCGCTGCCGAGCAACTGCTCATTCAGGGAAAGCGAAATGAGGCAGCGAAAATCTATGAGGACATTCAGACATCAGCAGCCAAGGTACCGGAGTATGTTCGTATGGGCGCATTCGCGGGCTTGCTGACGGCTCGACCGGATAAAGCCGTGCCGAGAATAATCAAAGCCATCGCGGATAAGGACGCGATGTTGAGGGGTACGGCCATCGCCCACATCGCTATGCTAAAGGAGCGAGGGATTACCGAACGTTTTGCGGCTGAACTGCCCAGACTGCCCGCCGAGTCGCAGGTACTGCTTATCAGAGTATTAGTCCGCCGGGGCGACCTGGCCGCCAGTCCGGCAATCACCACCGCGGTAACAAGTCCGAACTCCGAGGTCAGAATGGCCGCGGTGGAGGCACTGGGAGAAATCGGCGATGCGTCATCGGTGAAGTTGCTTGTCAACGCCATAGACGACGGTAAAAGCTATCAGGAAACGCAGGCCGCGGTGGTGAGTCTTCTACAACTTTCCGGAGATGGAATCGATGAAATAATTGTCAGGTATATGAAAACCGCTGCTCCCGCGATACGTACCAAACTTATCGATGTACTGCGAGATCGGCATGCCGTGATCGCCGTGCCCAATCTGCTCAACGAGGCGGCCGGGCAGGACAAAGATGTCCGCAAGGCAGCTTTCAAGGCGCTTGCGGTACTGGCTACCCCGAAGCACCTGCTCAGGATTATTAAATTACTCGTCAAACTGGAAGGAGACGAAGGCCGGAAAGAAGCCGAACGGGCGGTAGTAATGGTATCTCGCAGGATCGATAACAAAACAAGCCGCGCTGACGCGACACTTGCCGCACTCGGCGGTGTCAGAGGAACGACTGCCAAGTGTTCTTTGCTGCGTGTGCTTCAGGGCATCGGCAACACAAAGGCATTCAACGTGGTTCGGACTGCCCTGAAGGACAAGGAGCCGGCGGTTCAGGACGCGGCGGTGCGTGCTCTGGCCGACTGGCCCGATGCGCGGGCTACTGATACGCTGCTGGAAGTGTTCCAAACAACCGGGGACAAAACTCATCGAGTCGTGGTGTTGCGCGGCTGCACGCGGCTTCTTGAGCTTGGCGGTTATTCTACGCAAAAAGCGATCAGGGTTTGCGGTGAACTGATGAATGGAGCACGTCTGCCGGAGGAGAGGAAGCTCGTATTAGCTTGCCTGGCGAAGGTGGCCGATCCCGCGGCGCTGAAATTGGTCGAGCCTTGCCTGATGGACAACGAAGTGAAGGCCGAGGCTGAGCTTGCGATGCTGGGTATCGCGCGTGCTATCATCGGCTCCGCACGGGACGAGGCCAGGGCGGCAGCGAATAAACTGCTCGAAAAATCGACTAACGATACAGTGCGGAACGAGGCCGCCGCTATTATACAAAAAATAGATAAGATCAAAGATTAGTATGATTGATGCAACCGCCAAAAGTCCGAAAAACGGTGCAAAAACAGCCCCCTCACTCCAAAATCGAGGGGTCAAATAACTTTTGACGCTGGCGTCATGATTGACAAATCTTGTGTTCCAGGATATTATATTAGTGGTATTTGTGCTGTTTCAGAAAGGAGAATTATGTTTAATCTGAGAATGATAAATCTCCTTGACCGAAAACCGACGTTTTTTTTCCGGGCACTTATCTTTAGCCTAATTGCGGTTACGGGACTGACATGCCAGAAAGTTGCCGAACCGCTTTCCGTTCCGGCGGACGATCAACGCGCGAACTGGAAAGCCGGTATCGCCACAGTTGTAATTACACCGGAACATTCGATGTGGATGGCTGGGTACGCGGCACGGAAAAAACCGTCGGAAGGTAAGGTCCACGACCTGTATGCCAAGGCATTAGCCCTGGAAGACAGCCAGGGCACAAGGCTGGTAGTTGTTACCGCCGACTTGCTGGGCTTTTCCCGCTCGCTGCGCGATTGGCTGGAAAAAGAAGTCGGCCGGCGTTACCAGCTTTCACCGGAGGGGCTTTTATTAAACGCCTCCCATACCCATTGTGGACCGGTAGTACTCGATACAAAGCCTACTATTTATGGTGATTCTTTTTATGGTCTTTCATCGGAACAAATTCAGCAGAGCCAAATATATTACGACCATCTTCGGCAAAAACTGCTGAAACTCGTCGGCGAGGCGTTAAGCAATATGGCCCCGGCTCGGCTGGCATATACACACGCACGAGCAGGGTTTGCCATGAACCGGCGATTGAAAACCAAACAGGGCTATCGTATCAGGCCAAACCCGGATGGGCCGGTCGATCACGATGTCCCCGTTCTACGAATTGACAATCCAAAGGGTGAACTGCGAGCCGTGTTGTTCGGGTACGCATGTCACAATACAACGCTGAGTTTCTATAAGTTTTGTGGCGATTATTCCGGATTCGCCCAGCAATATATAGAAGATGCACATCCCGGAACAACGGCACTCTTTATGACAGGCTGCGGGGGCGATCAAAACCCCTACCCACGAAGAGGGCCAAATACACTTGAATACAGCAGGCATCACGGTCGAGCCTTGGCCGTTGGAGTCGAAGCAGCGCTGGTCTCGCGAGCACAACCTGTCCGGGGACCGATTCGAGCGGCACTGGAACAGGTAACGCTGGACTTTGCCGAACCTTCCAGCCGCGAGCAGCTTGAACGGCAAAGCAAGTCCAACAATAAGTATGAACAACGACACGCTAAGGTGCTGCTTAAGGAACTGGAGCAAACCGGAAAGATTTGCACAACGTATCCGTATTTAGTGCAGGTGGTCCAGTTCGGCAACGATCTGACGCTGGTGGCAATGGCCGGCGAAGTAGTGGTTGACTATTCGCTCCGTTTCAAAAAGGAATTGATTGGCCCACCTGTCTGGGTGGCCGCCTATTCGAACGATGTTTTCGGTTACATACCTTCGCTGCGAGTCTTACAGGAAGGCGGCTACGAAGGCGGCGGCGCGATGCGATATACCGAACTGCCGGGGCCTTTCGCTCCCTCGGTCGAAAAGCGAGTCGTGAAAAAAGTTCACGAATTGGTTAAAAAGGTTCGAACTGATGCAGCCGCCAAAAGTCCTAAAAACGGTGCAAAAACAACACCAACGCTCCAAAATTAAGTGGGCAAAGAACTTTTGACGCTGGCGTCCGAACTACGAAGAACGAGAGTAAATAAATGCAATAAGGAGGTGGCACAGCCACTTTTTCTATTCTGCATGTATGGCAGTACCCGCTCCCGTTGGTCGCTGGCTGGAATGACAGAATTGCGAGACCTGGATAAATTTTTAACATAGGAGGTGGCATAGCCACTTTTTTTGTTTGGTGTGAATAGCAAAGCCCCGTTCCCGCGGGTCGCTAATTGGAATGACAGGACTATAAAACCAGGACAAATTAACACAGGAGAAAAAAAATGGATAAGAACAGCTTAACCAGGCGTCAATTTATAACAACGGCATCATCAGGCGCTCTTGCCGCCGCGGTTGTTGCCGGAGCGGTCCCGGCCTATGGCAATGTTAGTAAAAAGGCAGGAAAGTTGGCCATGCTTGGCGGTCAGCCGGTGAGAACCAAGCCCTGGTCAGAGTGGCCCATCTGGGACAAATCCGCTGAAGGAGACATCCTCTCCGTCCTGCGCAGCGGGAAATGGTTTCGAGGCCGGGGGACAAAGGTTACGGAATTCGAGGAAAAGTATGCCGAACTTATGGGCGCAAAGCGATGTCTCGCCACCTCCAGCGGTACCACGGCCCTGCTGACTGCCCTGCACACTCTGGGCATAGATGCCGGAGATGAGGTTCTTGTTGCGCCTTATACCTTCATCGCCACCTTTAATGTGGTTTTTCAGAATAAGGCACTACCGGTTTTTGTCGATACCGATCAGGAAACCTTCACGATGAACCCCGACAAGATCGAAGAAAGGATTACCAAGAGGACCAGGGCGATTATACCGGTTCATATTATGGGCCAGCCGGCCGATATGGACCGCATAAACGCTATCGCCAAAAAACATAACCTGTTGGTGATAGAAGACGCATGCCAGGCATGGCTGGCGGAATACAATCATAAAAAATGCGGTACGATAAGTGACCTGGGTTGTTTCAGTTTCCAGAACTCCAAGAATCTTCCGGCCGGTGAAGGCGGCGCAATCGTGGGTAATAACGAGGAAATCATGGACCGCTGTTATACCTTTCACAACTGCGGCCGTGCCCATGGCAGCGTAAAGGCAACCGGCAAAAATCCACTTCGGGGCACTAACTACAGAATGCAGGAATTCCAGGCGGTTATACTTATGTCTCAGATGAAGCGTATTCAGAAGGACGCTGACACTCGCCTGGAAAACGCCCTTTATCTGGATTCGAGAATCAAAGACATTCCCGGCATTATCACCTGTAAATTAGCTCCCGGAGCCACCCGATCCGCATACCATCTTTATGCGTTCCGATATAAGAAAGAGTACTTTAACAACATTCCCCGAGTTAAATTCCGTTCAGCAATGGCTGCGGAGGGTGCCCCTTGCGGGCCGGGTTATGGCCCCCAGAATAAAGACGGCTTAATTGAAGACGCCCTAAATTCCAAAGGTTACAAGAGACTTTTCTCGAAGAAAAGACTGAAGAGATACCGCGAAGAAAATCACTATCCCGATAATGACCAGCTTTGTCAGGAAGCGATATGGTTCAGTCAAAAAGTGCTGCTCGGAACAAAAAGCGATATGGACGACATCGCCGACGCTATCCTGAAAGTCTATGAGAACCGGGATAAACTGGCATAATCGGCAACCATCAGCAATGCTTTTTGGCAACCTCTAAAAATATCAGTAGGGCGGGCCTGTGGCCCGCGTAATAACGCATAAACGCGACTTTATGTCAATAATATTGAATTTTTAGAGGTTGCCTTTCGATTTATCGCCGGCAGAGCCGGCGGTTGCAGTATAACCGCATGGGCTGAAGCCCATCCTACACAACTACATTTACGAGGAAAGACTATGTCAACTTATAGCCGAAGAGATTTTATCAAAACATCAGGGAATATTTTAGGTGCTGCCGCCCTGAGCGAATTGACACTTGGCTGCCGGAAAAAAGAGACGCCATTGCCCTCCAAATGGGAAGGTTTTAAATATGCCATGTGTAACGAGAGCATGGCTGAACTAAGCTGGCAGGAACAATGTCAAATTATCGGAAACACAGGTTATAAGGGCGTTGAGATCGCGACGTTTTCTCTGGTCAAACAAGGCGTCCGGGAAATAACCTCCGGCCGGCGCAAAGAAATGGTTTCCACAATGAAAAACGCCGGTATCGAATGTACGGGGCTGCATTGGTTATTGGCCCCGCCGCCGAAAGGCCTGCACTTTACGACACCCGACGCAGCGGTACGCCGTAAAACGCTTGGCTACTTTAATGAACTTATAGATTTTTGCGGTGATCTTGGCGGCCCATATATGACTTTCGGCTCACCCAGGCAACGTAACAGCAAAGGAATCTCCGTTAAAGAAGCCACTAAATATTTTGTGGATGGCCTTGCGAAGGTTGCCGACCACGCCGGCGAACGACACATTAAAATACTCATCGAGCCTTTGGGCAAAAAGTTCACTGACGTTGCAAATACTATGGCCGAAGCCCTCGATATAGCCCGGCAGGTCGATCATCCCGCGGTTCAAATCATGTTTGATTTCTCTAACACAATTGACGAAACAGAACCTTTTGACGTCCTGATTAAGAAATACTTTAATAACATCCATCATGTTCATGTACAGGAAATGGATGGTAAGCACCTTGGTACAGGAACCGCGGTCAACGATTATGTGAAGGCCTTTCAAACACTCAGGGATTTACAGTTTGACAAATGGGTGTCTCTCGAAGTATTTGATTTTACGCCCGGCGGAAAGAAAATTGCCGAAGAATCCATGAAAGTTCTGAAGCAGATCGAAAGCACATTAGTGTAATTTTCGATTAGCCGGGTAATATCACATTCAGGAATGAGGTTACAAACTGGGAAGGAAAATATCATGAAGATAAGCGCAAGCTACTGGATGTTCGAGGGGGGATTGGAAGGAAAAAAGCCGATCGCCGAAGCGATGGCGGAGGCAAAGGAGTTGGGTTTTGACGCGATTGAGTTGTGTGTTGCGAGTGAAGGCGTTCTGACCTGCCGGACAACTCAAAAGCAATGTGAAGAGATTCTGGCGACTGCCCAAAATACAGGCATTGAAATATCCGGTGTGGCGAGCGGTGAGAGTTGGGGCAGTTCTCCCACGGCTGACGATCCGGCGGTACGCGAAAGAATTATTGATTTTACGAAGGATGCCTTGCAGGTTACAAAATGGCTGGGCACAGACGCCTATCTCTTTGTTCCCGGAGCGGTGGATGTGTTCTTTTTGCCGGACGCGGAGGTGATACAGTATGACATCTGCTATGACAGGGCAAAGAAAGCTGTAGGCCAACTGGTGGAGACCGCGGAGAAACTCGGGGTTGTAATCGCGATTGAAAATGTCTGGAATAAGTTTTTGCTTAGTCCGCTGGAGATGCGTGATTTTATCGACAGTTTCAACTCAAAGATGGTAGGCGCTTATTTCGACGTCGGAAATGTGATGCTGACCGGCTATCCTGATCAATGGATACGCATACTGGGCTCGCGGATAAAACGTGTACACATAAAGGATTTTAAGAAATCAGTGGGAACGGTTGAGGGCTTTGTGGATTTGCTGGAAGGTGATGTGGATTTTCAGGCAGTCAGGAAAGCCCTTGCGGACATAGGTTATGATGGATATGTTACTGCGGAGATGATTCCCTTTGCGCCGGGCCTGCCTCAAAGAACCGCCGCGGCAATGAAAAAAATATTTAGGTAAGACGCCAGCGCCAAAAATTTAATAAGGATAACAGAATGGGTAAAGATATTACTGATATAGAGAAATCGTGTTCCGTTCGTTCGGCAAGCCCCAATGAGTTGAATTATTTGGAACAGGTTATTGCATCGGGAAACCTGTCTTCGCTTATGGGGGGCACTTTCACACCGCGATTTGAGAAAAAATTCGCGGAGATTATGGATGCCCGATATGCCGTAGCCATGAACTCCTGTATGAGCGCTCTGCATTCGGCGGTCATTGCCGCGGGCGCGGGTGCCGGAACTGAAGTAATTTGTGATCCTGAGTATATTTTCGGGTCGATAGCGGTTTTGTATAATAACGCTATTCCAGTCTATGTCGATATAAACCCCGTAACCCATAATATGGACCCCGACAAACTTGCCTCGGCGATAACCGAGAGAACAAAGGCCATAATTGTTACACATGCCTGGGGGCTGCCTGCCGAGATGGACAGGATTATGGAAATCGCTAAAAAGCATAATGTAATGGTGATAGAAGATTGCGCCGAAGCCATATTGGCAAAATACAAGGGCAAATACACAGGAACATTGGGAGACGTCGGATGCTTCAGTTTTCAGGCCAGCAAACAAATGCCGTTGGGCGATGCCGGCATGGCTACAACCAAAGATGAAAAAATCCACAAGGCCCTGGCCAACATGGCCGGTGCGCCGACTTTTCTTTCCATTGCCTATAGCCTGGATTACAACTATCGCATAAACGAACCTACCTCAGCTATCGGACTGGCCAAGCTGGAAACACTTCACGAGGCAATCGGGCAACTCGTAAAAAACGCGAACTACTACGACAAAGCCGTTGAGGACTGCGATTGGATAACGCTTCAACGCGGACCTGATGGAGCGGAACATTCATTCTATTACTGGGCCGCGACATTCACCGGCGATAATAACGGGCCGGACTTTGAGGAATTCAAAAAGGAAATCGAAAAAGCCCAATTCAGTTCGATAAGCATTGGTTATACTCAGATGCCCGCCTATAAGCACCCTTTGATTAAGAACCGCGCCGCTGCGGCCTTCAGTGATGAACGCAATAAACATTGCCGACAGAATTACGAAGATGGCTGTTGCCCTGTCGCGGAGCGGGTGATACCTCGTTTGATTTTGGGATATGTAATCGAACCGGAGGAAACAGCCAGGCAGGAAGCTCAAAAACTACACAACGTGATTCAGAAATTTTTGTAGCTTTTACAAGGAATAAAGTGGAACCGAGCAGTAAGTTTAATATGAAATTCATCTGGACGATCTGCTTTGTGGCGGCGCTGGGTGGACTGCTTTTTGGTTATGACTGGGTGGTCATCGGCGGAGCCAAACCGTTTTATGAAGCCTATTTTAATTTGACGAGTTCCTTTCAGGTCGGCTGGGCTATGAGTTGCGCCCTAGTGGGCTGCATGGCAGGGTCGGTGCTGTCGGGGGGCCTAAGCGATAAATTCGGCCGCAGGCGACTGTTGATTGTTTCCGGGTTCCTGTTCACACTGTCCGCGATTGGTACGGGGTGGGCGGAAAGTTTCAATGGTTTTGTTATCTTTCGTCTCATCGGAGGCGTAGGGATCGGCCTGGCCTCCAATCTTTCTCCAATGTACATAGCCGAAATTTCACCGGCTTCAATGCGGGGCAAGTTTGTCTCTATCAATCAACTTACCATAGTAATCGGCATTTTAGCCGCTCAGGTCGTTAACTATCTGATCGCGGAGCCGGTAGCTGAAAACGCCACAGTTGAGATGATCCTGAAGTCGTGGAATGGACAATGGGGTTGGCGATGGATGTTCTGGGCAGAAACCATACCGGCTTTTTTGTTCTTCCTGTTTATGTTCCTCGTGCCTGAAAGCCCACGGTGGCTGGTCAAAAACGGTAAGGACGAAACAGCGGGTAAAGTATTAGAAAAAATCGGAGAGAAATCTTATGCTCAGGATGCCCTGACGCACATTAAAAAATCATTGGTAAATGAAATCGAAAAGGTTAATTTCCGTGAATTACTGGAACCCCGAATGCTGAAAATCCTGCTGCTCGGCGTAGTGCTGGCAGTCTTCCAGCAATGGTGCGGCATTAACGTAATATTTAACTATGCCCATGAAATCTTTACACAGGCCGGCTATGGCGTCAGCGATATGTTGTTAAATATTGTAATCACCGGAATCGTGAACCTGGTGTTCACTTTTGTGGCAATTTATACGGTGGATCGTTTGGGCAGAAGAAAATTGATGCTGTCGGGGGCCGGGGGGCTGGCAATCATTTATTTGTTTATTGGCTTGAGCTATTACTTTCAAATCAGCGGTGTTCACGTACTCGTCTTGGTGGTAACGGCCATCGCCTGTTATTCTTGTACGCTGGCACCGGTTACATGGGTCATTATCTCCGAAATATTCCCCAATCGTATTCGGGGGGCGGCTATGTCTATTGCTGTTACCATGCTATGGATCGCGTGTTTTGTATTGACTTATACGTTTCCCGTTCTGAATAAAAAGTTGGGGACAGCGGTTACTTTCTGGATTTATATGGCGATATGCGTATTGGGGTTCTGCTTTATAAAGAGGCGTTTGCCCGAAACCAAAGGCAAAACACTCGAAGAAATTGAGATCGAACTTACATGAAATATAATAGCCATAAGAACGGATTTACGATGATCGAGGCACTGCTGAGCAGTCTGATTCTGGCTGTTGGCGCGGTTGTGATCTGCGGATTGAGCCGACGATGCACGGTAAATAACGTGCGGGGATGGGAGTACGAGCAGGCATATCGGCTGCTGGACGAATGTTTGGACGCGGTGGCAAACGAGCAGGACCAGTCTGTCTCGGCAATAAACAGTATCGAAGGCGGCTTCGGCGAGCGCTATCCGAATTTCAGATACCAGATAAATGCTAAACCAACGACCAAAGGAAAACCGGCCGCGGCTGACCTGTATGAAGTAACTGGAATTGTTAGCTGGGATGTAGGTGGGCAGGAATATCAGGTACAGGCAACAACACTGGTCTATGATTTCTGAGCGGTGTAGGGTGGGGTCTTACCCCACGCGGTCTTTTGGCGGTCGTCAGGCCGAGAAAAAAACACTCTTTTTCAGGATGTATTTTCTCATTAGCACCGGACTTCAGTCCGGTGTTGGAGGTCTCGCCGACCGCTTCTTCCAACCGTTTCAACGGTTTTTTGCATATGGTTAAGTGTGGTGCGGTTTTCTGAAGAAATTATGAGCAATAAGCAGGGAAAAATTCGGCCGTGTGGTGGATTTACGCTGGTGGAGATATTACTGGCGACAATTATCGGTGCGATGATAGCTGTCGCGGCGTTCGCGGTATTTCGCAGTGTAACAAGCAACCGGGACACACTGGAATATTACGCCGGGATTATGGCACACGGTCGATATGCGCTGAATCTGATACGGGACGATCTGGCGAATTTTTATCGGGCCGAAGACCCGGAAATGATGCGTCTGCAAGGGGTAAAAAGAGATATAGAAGGCAAGCCGGCGGACCGTTTGATCATATACGTGGTTTCAGAACAGAAAGTGCGCGAGGAAGCCAAAGAGGGGGATGTATATGAAGTGGAATACGGGATAAGCGAAGACACAGAAAAAGGAATTTCATTTCTGGCCCGACGGTGCGGGGCGGTAGAGGATAAAAGCATAGGTAACAGCAGGGGAATAATGACGCGGGTGGCACGTTATATCGACGAACTGAAATTCGAATACTTCGATGGGCAGGATTGGCGAAGGCAGTGGCAGCAGACAGATTCGCCGCAGCGAGTACGAATAACCCTGAAACTGTTCGATGCGGAAAGCGATCATCCGTCTCTGGAGATGAGCCGGGAGGTGTCGCTGCCGGCGCAATTGCAGCCATCGGACGAAACCGAGACAATGGAATATGATAATATCGACTAAGTTTTGTAGGGTGGGGTCATACCCCACGCAGTCTTATAAATCGGGATTCAGCCGTAACGAGTGCCGCAGGGGCATAGTTATGGTCTTGGTGCTTTGGGTGCTGGTAGTGCTGGCTGTGCTGACAGTGGCGCTGGCGCGGCAGACACGGCTGGACAACGCTGTCAGGATTGCCGCGGCAGATCGGACCGTGGCACGCTGGCTGGCGAGGGCGGGAGTGCAGCGGGCAATAGCGGAGATCGCCGGCGATGACTCACCTGCCGATGGACCGAGCGATAGTTGGTATGACGACGAAAACATGTTCAAACAAGTGGAACTGCCGGGCGGAACCTTTAGTCTTTGCGGAGACCGTTTCTACAACGTGAACCGCTGCGCTTATGGTGTGATCGACGAAGCCGGCAAAATTAACCTGAATACAGCTCCATATGAGGTTCTTCTGGCACTACCGGAAATGACGGAAACATTGGCGTCGGCCATTATCGAATGGCGCAAGAGTAACCAGGAATCACAAAGCATCGAAAAACCGGACATTACCGAACAGGAACGAATATCAGCTATGTCGGCGCAGCCGGGTACGATTCGAACCATACGAGAATTGGGGCTGATTTCCGAAGAAGCGACAAAAGAAATGCTCTATGGTGAAGACAGTAACCTCAATGGTGTTCTGGAGGATAATGAAAACGACGGCGATGAAACACTGCCGCGGGATAACCAGGACGACGTCCTGGACCGGGGACTGCTGGCTTATGTAACGGTGTATTCATACGAACGCAACCAGGACGGATTCGGCCGAAAACGGATAAATATTAACACGGCCGACAAATCTGAACTGGAAGAATTGCTGGAGATCGAGACGACGTACGCGAACTGGATTGTGGAAAATCGGCCGTACCTTAACAGTATTGCTGATCTGCTGGGAGATGCGGAGACTATGGGGACTGAGGAAAAAGGAACAGCCGGCAGAGCAAGAACATTTAGAGCCGAGCCGGGAAAAGAAGATGAAAGCATACGGCCCACTATTGAAGTGTTTCGTAAATTCGCCGATAAAATAACAATTACAAATATTGACGTTATCCCCGGCCGAGTGAATATCAACACAGCGAGTGAGACAATACTGCGGACGCTGCCGGGGATGAATGAGCAGATAGCAGCCGCGGCAGTGCAGATGCGAGAGGGATTAGATGAGGGGTTCGCCAATATTGCCGAGATTCTAAATGTAACGGGGATGAGCGTAATACGGTTCAAGAAAATGGCGGGGTTGATTACAGTAAGGAGCAATGTATTCACCATCCGCAGTTTCGCCCGGGCAGAGCGGACCGGGATACAACATAGTGTCGAGGCAGTCGTCTCACGTGGGAAAGCCAGGCCGAAGATTCTGTACTGGAAGGAAAATTGGTGGTGAATGAATCTTGTAGGGTGGGGCTTTGACCCACGCAATTTTCTTTTATTGTTTATTTTACATTTTTTCAGCTTCTTCTCATAAACTCAACAACCAGCCGCACTCCGAATCCTGTCGCTCCGACCCCGCGCCAGGATTTTTCCGTGTTTGTGTCGGCCACCGCCGCGATGTCGATATGGGCCCAGGGCACATCACCGACAAACTCACCCAGAAACGCTGCCGCCGTGCACGAGCCGCCTTTGCGATCGCCTATGTTTTTCAGATCGGCTATTTTACTTTTCATCTGTTCGAGGTATTCCGCCCCTGACGGCATTGCCCAGACCGACTCGCCGCTTACCTTGGCAGCCTTTTCAATTTTCTTTTTCAGCGCATCATTATTACCGAACAATCCCGCGTTATGTTCCCCAAGAGCGACAACGCACGCGCCCGTCAACGTTGCCATATCGATTATCGCACCGGGTTTCATCTTTGCCGCGTACGCCAGGGCGTCGCTTAATATCAATCTTCCTTCGGCGTCGGTGTTTTGCACTTCTACTGTCTTGCCACTGTAAGTCCGTATAATATCGCCCGGCCGATAGCTCGTTTGGCTGGGTATATTCTCTGCCGCCGGTATCAGTCCCACTATGTGCAGTGGTAGTTTCAACTGGGCCGCCGCCGTCATAACCCCCAGCACCGCGCAGCCGCCGGACTTATCGAATTTCATATCTTCCATCTTTGCCGACGGCTTTAGACTGATCCCGCCGCTGTCGAACGTAATCGCCTTGCCTACTACCATCATATCAGGCCCCGCCCCTGCCTTACCGCGAGCGGCACTGCCCTTCCTGCCGCCGATTCTTCGGCCCTTATGTTCCAGCATAATCAATCGCGGCTTATTTGCCGACCCGCTCCCGACGGCCAATATGGCGTTCATCCCCATTTCCGCCAACTGCCTGTCGTTGAAGACCCTGCATTTCAGACCAAACTGACGTGCCATTTTTTGTGCTTCGCGTCCCAGCGACGGCGGATTAATCTCATTACCCGGTTTATTGGCCACTGCCCGCGCGCGGTTCTGGCCCTGGCCTAAAATTGCCCCTGTTCTCCGACCACGGTTCAACTCTGACGCAGCGGCGGCCTTCGGCTCCACAATCGCCACCCGCATCGTACCCACCTCTTTAGTTTTTTTATCAGCGGGCAGATAATCCTGATATTTATAACGCCCCGTGACAGCCCCTTCAGCCAATACCTGCCCCGCTGTCTCGGCGTTTATTTTCGCTTCCGCAACGGCATGCAGCGCCAGACCCAGCCGGCCTGCCCCCAGCTTATCTGCCAATCGTGCCGCCGTACCCGCCGCCTGCCGAAGAACAGCCGGCTCAATTTTGCCTTTCTCGCCCAGCCCCACCAGTAGAATCCGCCGGCAGCCCACTCGGCCGGTACTGTATAAAATCGTTGTTTCGTTCGCCTTACCCTTGAAGTCCCCCAATCTCAGCACTTCCCTTATTGCCCCACCTGCCGCCTTATCAAGGTTCGCGTATTCCTTCGGCACCCGTTCACTGCCCTCGAACAGTCCTGCCGCCAGAATATCTCCATCGTATTGATGTAGTTGAACCTGCTTTACTGTAACACTTGTTTGTTTCGCCTGCTTGGCCATATAATTATGTTCCTTTCGTTAAATCAACAGTAAATCACCGGCTTTGCCGATGAGAATTTAAAAGGCTCTGCCGATGGTCGCTGATTATTTATCAATCTGTTTTATTTGTCAAGGAATATATCCGAGAACAAAGCGAATAGATGCGTCCCATAATCTCTATTCTTTTCAATAAATTCACAATTATTTTTCGCCTGCTGACCGCGATTAACCTTATTAGCAATATCAACATACCCATTTTTGTCCCCGTCATCGCGGATTTAGCTGCTCGCGCTCGATACAGCTACAGAGTAAGCCGATATGAATGATGGAATCCCCATGCGGGAAACAATTGAACATTTATGATCGTGTATGGCAAACAATGACAACGGATAATATGAAAGGACCAAACCATGATCCCGGAATCATCTTCGAATAATGATGTTCTTACTGCGCGAGACCCCCATGAGTTACTGCAAATCTTCGAGTCAGCCGATGACCTGCCCACTCTGCCGGAGGTAGCCATTCGCCTTCAGGGAACAGTAGATGACCCCGACAGTAGTGCCAAAGACGTCGCCGCTATTATTGAGGAAGACCCGGCCATTGCCACTCGTGTCCTGAAGATGGTCAATTCAGTTTTTTACGCCCCGGCCCGTGGCTCTGAGATTACCCATCTTCAGCCCGCCATTGCTCGTCTTGGTTTTGTTACAGTTACAAACATCGCTCTGAGTACCAGCATCTTCAAGGCTTTCTCTCGCAATCAGAAACCTGTTTTTGATCGCCGCGAGTTTTGGCGCCACAGCATAACCGTTGGAATCATCACCACGGTTCTGCAGGATTTCTGCCAGGACCGGATCGATCAGCAGATTACCCGCGACGTCGCTCACCTGAGTGGTATAGTGCACGACATGGGAAAGATTCTTTTCGAGCGATATGCCAATGACGAATTTCATCAGGCCATCACAAGTGCCCGAGCCGCCGATATTTCCACTGTTAAGGAGGAGGCCCGTTTTATTGGCATGGGTCATGATGAGGCCGGTGCCTGGCTCGCCGGCAAATGGAAACTCGCGCAGGAAATCAGGGACGTCATACGCTGGCATCACGACCCTTTGTCTTGTCCGGAACTCGACCATCAGCCCCTTGCCAAGCTCGTACACATGGCCGACTACATCTGCCACAGCCAGGGACTGGGCGAAAGCGGAAATCATTCGCCTGCCTACGACAATCGTATTCGAGAGGAGTTGGCCCTTACTCCGGACAAAATCGCGGAGATTATGGACGTAGTCGAGGAAGAGTCCTCGAAATCTGAAGTGCTTCTTTCTCTGTCCGAATAAACACCTTCCTTCATCACTATCTCGTGGTGATAAGGAGGGGAGAAAAGGTGTTGGGTGGGGGCATTTATTGTCCCCGCCCTTTTTTTTGCCCCAAAGAAACAAACCTTATTTATTTACACGTCCTGTACCACCACGCACCGTCATTTCGACCGGAGGGACGCGTTAGCGTCACGGAGTGGAGAAATCTATTTAGTTACTGTTGCGGAAAGTAGGGGCGACCCTATGTGGTCACCCAAAAACGCTATTTATACCAATCCCAGTTGAAATTTCCCGATATGTCATTACACAACCATTTTGCAGATAATGCCTCATACTCAACAATACCTATTGGCTCCACTAAGGGTTAAACAACGAAGATAAATTTGACAGTACAAGTAGTTACATAAAAAAACTTCCGGACAGCCTCAAATAAATGGTTGTCTTTTAATCCTGCTTAAGTAGTATAAAGATTCTTATTATCGTATATAGCATTAAAGGGAAAGAAAGACGAAGGAAGTCTGTAGTGCGAATTTAATGTTTCATAATACTTTCTATAGGAGATGATTATGGTAGTTGTCGAATCTTATGCCGTAGCCGTTATTATGTGTATTATCACCATGCTCTGCTGGGGTTCCTGGGCGAATACGCAGAAGCTGGCCTCGAAAAAATGGCCGTTTCAGCTTTTCTACTGGGATTACGCGATAGGGGTTCTTTTACTGTCGCTGGTGCTGGCCTTTAGTATGGGCAGTACTGGTACCGAAGGGCGTGGTTTTCTGGATGACCTTTCCCAGGCCGGTGGTAAAGCGTTGGCCTTCGCTTTTATAGGAGGTGTGGTATTTAACCTGGCCAACATATTATTGGTGGCGGCTATTGATATTGCGGGGATGGCGGTGGCCTTTCCCGTGGGTATCGGTATCGCCCTGGTGGAAGGAGTAGTTATAAATTATATCGCCAAACCCGAGGGAAATCCGCGTTTTTTGTTTGCCGGCGTAGCAGCTATTATGCTGGCTATCATTATTGATGCTGTAGCTTATAAAAAATTACCCAGCCAGGGACAAAAAACCACAGGTAAAGGAATTGTGATATCGATTGCGGCGGGGATTTTAATGGGGCTGTTCTACTATCTGGTTCAGGCCTCCATGGCAAATAATTTCAAGGAGCCGGAGGCGGGGAAACTAGGACCTTATGCCGCGGTCGTGGTCTTTTCGATGGGGCTGTTTCTGTCCTGTTTTATCTGGAACATGTGGGTCATGGCCAAGCCCTTTACGGGTAAGCCGGTTCCCTTTAGGGATTATTTCCGCAAAGGCGATGCGAAGCTACACCTGGTGGGTATTCTGGGCGGGGTCATCTGGAGCGTGGGTATGTCATTTAATATTGTAGCATCGGGAAGGGCAGGAGGAGCCATAGCTTATGGTCTGGGACAAGGGGCTACCATGGTGGCGGTTTTTTGGGGGGTGTTTATCTGGAAGGAATTTAAGGGGGCCCCAGCGGGTACTAATAAACTGCTTACCATTATGTTCATCTCCTACTTGGTGGGCATTGCCTTAATCATTTACGCCAGGGTGGTTGCATGATAACGTGTTGTTGGAAATTCTAACAAGACTTTTGCAAAACTCCAGTTCTAAGATAAGGAAGGAAACGAATGTCAAAAAAAATTGTGGTTATCGGTAGTTCCAATACCGACATGATTATTAAAATGGAGCGCATTCCCAAACCGGGGGAGACTGTGTTAGGTGGAGAATTTTCAACTGCCGCAGGTGGTAAAGGTGCTAACCAGGCGGTGGGAGCGGCCCGGGCCGGGGGAGAAGTGGTCTTTGTGGGCCGTGTGGGGCGGGATATGTTCGGGCAGGAAGCTCTGGATGGTTTTCAGCGGGATGGGCTCGATACCAGCCACATCATCCAGGACGAAAGTGCACCATCGGGAGTGGCTCTGATCTTTGTGGACCAGGCAGGTGAGAACAGCATCGCGGTGGCATCGGGGGCTAATGCCAGGATTTCACCGAATGATGTTCACGTGGTAAAGGAAGTGATTACCTCAGCCAGAATTGTACTTATGCAACTGGAGATTCCTCTCGAAACCGTCAGGGCGGCGGCAGAGTTAGCTGCGGAGAACAGAGTAGAAGTAATTCTGAATCCTGCGCCGGCCCAACCACTCGGAGAGGAAATCTTAAAACATATTTCTATTCTCACGCCTAATGAGACGGAGGCTGAGATACTGACCGGGATCGGGGTGAAGGACGAACAGGATGCCGCCCAGGCCGCCCGGAAACTCCAGGGGCAGGGAGTCGAGACTGTGATACTTACCATGGGTTCGCGCGGAGCTTATGTGGCGGATAAGGAATTCACGGGGTTGATACCATCCTTCCCTGTCAAAGCGGTTGATAGTACAGCCGCCGGGGATATATTTAACGGAGTTTTGGCCGTTTCCTTATCGCAGGACAAGCCCATTTCAGAGGCGGTTCGTTTTGCCTGTGCGGCGGCGGCGCTATCGGTAACCAAGCTGGGCGCGCAGCCGTCAGCACCTCAACGGGAGGAAATTGAATCCTTTTTGGAAAAATATATGGAATAATTAGGAATAATAAAAGGGCTCATATACCCAATGGCACTGTCATGTTTTTTTTCGGTGTTTGCGCACCCCTGCTTAATAACAGGGACTATTTAAAAGAGCTTCCGCAACAGGAACTAAGTAAGTTCAGAGGTGGTACACTATATCCGTTCCAGCAATTTCCGGAGGCCTTCGAGGTTTTCCTGTAAGCTCTTTTCGGCATCCAGTTCCGCCCGGTGGTCGAGGATACCGATGGGTCCTCGATACCCGCTTTGGAGGATAATCCTCATCATTCGCAGTTCATGTTGTCCCTGACCCAGCGGCAGGATTTTCGGCTGGGCTCCCTCATTCATACCGTTAAGGTTCAGACACAGCAAATAGGATTTCATTCGAGCCAGAACTTCACTAAAGTCGGAAATATGTCCATGCCCATGATGGAAGTTATATACGATGCCTACGTGATCGTTTTGGGTATTCTTTCGCAGCCACTCGCAGACGGCAACCATGTTTTCAGGCTCGCCGCCCCAGCCCCCGTGGTTGTACAATCCAAACTTGCACCCAAGTTTCTGGGATTGCTGGACCAACGGGAGCAACTGTTTCGCAGCGGCCTCCACTTTTTCTTCCTGCGTGCCTGATTTTGGGCTCGGATTCGTCATCCATATTTGCGGTCGAATGCCGTGTTTCTTGATCAGGCTTGCCATAGCCGGGTGCCAGCTCCAAAATGCAAAGTATTCCAGACCATGCTCCTTATATGCGAGGATTTCTTCCTCAAATGTTGGCACGTGCTTCGTCCGCCAGTCGTAGGCCACCTTTCTAAGGCCGAGACGTTTGAGCATTCTCGCTCGTTCCCACGGGTCGCGTTTGGAGGCATCAAAGGGCACAATACACCAGGCGACGAGATTGTCCTTGGCAAAAACATTATTCGTCGAAGGGGACTTATTTGCCAATGGCTGACAACTGATTAGTACAAGTGCGATGAAGCTACACCCTGCGAGCATAATCCATAACTTCCAATTTCCATCATTTTTCATTTTGCATCTCCTATCTTTCATTTCTTTAAATTAAAGGTGTCCGGTACATTTTTCAGCAGCAAGCGTAACCCAGGATGAAACATCGAAAATACTCTGTGAGCCACTTGATTTTAGTCAAAGTTATTTTGACTGTACTTGCATTTCAGCTAACATTCATCATCCGGTCGATTGGATATTGCTTAGAGATGCGACCCGCACCCTCATGAAAGCAACGGCTCGGATTCGTAAAGTCGGTTTGTCTCATCGTATGCCCATCGAACCCGGCATGTTTATCTCTAAAATGAATAAACTCTGTATGGGAATGACTTTCGCTAAGCGTAAGAAAGGAGCGAAACAGCTTCGAAAGGGCATTTTGCGAAAAATGAAAAAATTAATGAAGCGTGTCTGTAAACATGCGATGAATCATTTGAAACTTCTTGAAAACAAATGGGAAACATCTGAAATATCTCGTTCTCAAGCCAAAGATATACTCAAACAGATAACCAGTGTAACCGACAAACTCGATACTGCCATCAAGAATGCCCACGAACGTATCATTGGCGAACGTCAGGTGGCAAATGAAAATAAGATTTTGAGTTTGTATGAAGATGATGTCAATGTGATAGTCCGGCGTAAAACCGGTGCGGAAGTTGAATTTGGCAATACGCTGTATCTGGCCGAACAGTCTGACGGGATGATTATTGACTGGAAGTTCTTTCGCGACCAGGCTTCGGCTGACAGTAAAATGCTAAAAGAAAGTCATAAGCGTATTAAAGATCACCTTGGCGTGGAAGTAAAACTAATGGCCGGAGATCGCGGTTTTGACAGTAAGACGAATCGTGAATACCTGGAAAGCAATGACATCTTTAATGCCGTTTGTCCACGTAACCCAGCTTTGCTGGCCGAACGCCTGGAAGAAAATAAATTCCGAGAAGCCCAGAATCGCCGCAGTCAGACAGAGGCCAGGATCGGTATTTTGAGTAATTGTTTTTGCGGCTCACCCATGAAACAAAAAGGCTTTGACAATCGTCATGTCCACATGGGCCTGAGCATTCTGTCCCACAACCTGTGGGTGCTGGCGAGATTGAAGATCGCACAGGAAAAAGACCAGCAGAAAGCTGCTTAGCAAGCCATTTGATCCCGTAAAATGCATTTTGACGGATAAAGTATGCGTCAAAATCGACAAAATGGTGAAATTGATATCCGCAAGTGATGAAAATCCTCGAAATATCAGAATCTTGTACCCCTGCCAAATATCCAAACCGCCAGCTTGACAAAAAATCAGAATTCCGGACAGGCTCTATATACACAACGTGTATCGAAAATCCATGTCATTTCACATTTTTATGTCGCATTTTTGGTACTTTTGCAGTCTTGTTTATAGAAGCGCTTTCTTATGGAGCAGGGAACAAGGTGCAGTCGGATGCTGATATTGTAAAAGCGGTTGTCAACGGTGATCGAGCGGCCTACGCGAAGCTGGTCGAGCGTTACGAGCATAGTGTTCGCGCGGTGGCGACCCGGATTCTCGGCGATGTCCATGCCGCTGAGGACGCGGCCCAGGAAGCTTTTGTCAAGGCCTACGAGAAACTGGGAAGTTTACGCAAAGGCTCCGCGTTCGGCGGGTGGCTGCTGAAGATCGCCCGGAATGAAGCGTTGACTATAACTCGGCGGCGATCATATAACCGCGAAAAGGCTAATCTGGATGAACTGCACGTACCCTCACGAGACGGTCAACTTGACGATGAATCGCAAATATTGCTCAAAGCAGTAACGAAACTGCCAAAACACGAACGAAATGTTATTATGCTGCGGCACTTTACCGGACATACAGTCCGAGATATTTCCGAGATTACCGGCCGGTCGGTCGGCACCATAACCAAACAGCTCTCCCGGGCCCACGCCCGTCTGCGGCGGCAGTTAAAGGAGCTGGAACTATGAAACACGAAGACAAACTCGAACAAAAACTGAATCAGTTGGGTCGGAATATTTCAATGGGCCAACCCATCGTAAATCGAGTTATGCTGCGTATTGCAGATGTACAGACAACTCGTATTCAATATGTCCAACGGATAAGGAACTTAGTAATGAATCATCCCAAAATTAAATGGCTTGGCCCTGTGGCCGCAGTCATAACCATAATAATTGTTCTGAGCGTTTTTAATCCAGGCAAAGGAAGGGGGATTGCCTGGGCGGAAGTATTAGAAACCGCCAATACAATTAACAAGGTACATTTTGTTTGCATAACAGAAAGAGAAGATGGAAGCAAGGATACAGCCCAGTATTGGATGGATTTGGTTGCTTCAAAATATCTCATTTCCTGTAAATCGTCCGGTTCAGAAGCGTATCAGAGATATGACGGCGTTGAAAAGATACTGGAGGTCTATGATCCAAAGACAGGTACAATCAGGCAGGAATCAGTAGGAGAAGAACTCGCAAAATTAATCTACCCTCAAAATGATGATTTTCTTGGTTGGTTAATGAAACTTTTTGCACATGCTAATCTTGCAGAGAGTAAAGACTGGAAAAAGATGTCCTCGGCTACTCCGGACCATACCAAATTTATACTGGATATAATAACGCCTGATAAATATAAGATGAACGCATCCATCGAGGTGGATAAAGCCACTCGGCGACCTGTTGTTATGATAATCCAGGGTTTTATGGGTGGCAAAAAGACTAAAGCACAGATTGTCTTTGACTATCCGGCGACTGTCCCGACTACTTTTGAGGAGATTGGTATTGAGGTAAAGGTAAAGGCGGCAGTTAATTTTGATGCACTGAAAATTGACCCACATCATATACAGGGACGACTGGTCAACAGCCGTAATCAACCTGTGAAAGGTAAGGTATATTTTACATTTTTCACAAACCAAATTATAACAGCGGAGGACGGCACGTTTCAGGTGCCCATAAATGAATATTTTGCCGATTCAAATACTAGATTGGGTATAGCCTATGATTTGGATCGGAAGCTGGGGCGTTCTTTCCTGTTGAGTGCCCCAGATGCCAATAAGATACTTACGATAGTACTGGAACCGGTGGCGAATATTACCGGACATTTAGTTGGCAAGGACGGCAGAAGTGTTTCCGATGTCGATCTAAAGATTATTATTAACGGACTGGGATTAGGGCAACCCCCATGGGAGGAAAAATATTACTCTGATGGAATATTTGAAATAAGAAAGGTCCCAATAGGAGTGCCAATGAGATTGAGCCTGAACAAACCCGGCTGTTTTAAAAGTATCGATTTACAAGATATCAAATCAGGGGAAGTCTTGAACCTGGGTAAGATTTTACTTAAACCATATTCAGAATATGAAGGTATTAAATGGGACAGGACGATTTCAGGACAAATAACCGATGAAAATAACCTGCCGGTTTACGGGGCCAGATTGCATTGCAGCTTTCCAGGAAAGATGTTGGAAACGCAAGCCAACAACAAAGGGTTCTATCATATAGAAAATTTGCCTACAGCAGATAAACAATTTACTTTATGGGTGTATTATAAAGGATATGGCCACAACAGTTTTAAAGTAGGGCCCGAAATCGAAGGAAAATTCGACCTGCAAATTTTCCCGCAGGGATATAAATTATACAATAAACCTGCGCCGGACCTTCAGGTGGAAAGATGGTACAATTCAGAGCCTTTGACTCTGGAACAACAACGGGGCAAGGTAATATTGCTGCACATAGGCATACATATAGAAAGTTACCATCAGTATATAAAGAAAGTGCGGGAGATGTTGACCAGGTATCAGGATCGTGGTTTTGTGCTGATTGCGATACATAAGGAAAAGAAAGCGGGTTGGCCCGCTCCGGTTACTACAGAAGACATCTCGGTGTATCTCAAAAAACATAACATTAATTTTCCAGCAGCATTAGATCAGGCAGGAGGTGTAACTTACACGAAATATGGCGTTAAGGCGGATCCAGCAATGTATCTGGTTGACAAAAAGGGAGCGCTACGCTGCTCACCTACGGAAAATAATCTGGAACAATGGATTATTCAACTACTTGACGAAAAGTAAGTAATAGTATTATAATAATATTTATGGCTATGAAATTTAACATTACGAAAACGGAATTGGCGGGGGTGTTGGTGATTGAGCCGGCGGTGTATGGGGATTCTCGT
>Ga0255438_1003_pt1 | contig 15771 bp, 13 predicted proteins | sample ANMaggSeSYBR02E3_FD_182639 | JGI IMG/M metagenome (GOLD analysis project Ga0255438, IMG submission 182639) | Sediment cell enrichment communities from methane seep in Santa Monica Basin, California, United Staets - ANME aggregate JGI... | ecosystem: Environmental > Aquatic > Marine > Cold seeps >...
GCAATACTCAGAAGGTAGCGGACGGTATTTGCGGTTGCAATAGATAAGATTGCGCCAGCCTTCGATTAGAACTATCGCCTGCACTAACAGAATAACAGTGGCAAAGATATAATAAATAACCATAAGTATTATTCAAACAAGCGTTTCTGGTATCTCTCGAAGGCGTATTTACTGACCGCTTCGTCCACCGGAATAGGGTATTTGCCGGAAAAGCAGGCAGTGCAGTAATGGTCCGGCGGATTTTTGACACAACTGAGCATACCTTCCAAAGACAAATACTCCAGAGAGTCGATCTCGAGGTAATCCCGAATCTCTTCTACGGTCCGTTTGTTTGCTATCAGTTCTTCACGGCTGGGGAAATCGATTCCATAAAAGCAGGGATGCCTGATCGGCGGCGAGGCAACCCTGAGATGGATTTCCTTCGCACCGGCGCGTTTCAAAGCCCCCATTTTGCCCTTCGTGGTCGTTCCGCGGACAATCGAGTCCTCAATAACAATCAGGCGTTTGCCGCGTACTACCTCCTTGATCACGTTCAGTTTCATCTTGACGGCCAAGTCACGGGTCGGCTGTTCCGGCTCGATGAAACTCCGTCCGGCATAATGACTTACAGTAAAACCGCGTGAGTAGGGGACGCCGCTTTGCTCAGCGTATCCGCCCGCGGCGCAGCGTGCGCAGTTCGGCACAGGGGTTACGATGTCCGCGTCAACTGAAGCCTCTCTGGCAAGTTGTTTGCCCATTTCGCACCGAACCCGGTGCACGTTCTCGCCGAAAATTGTGCTCGAAGGGTCCGCAAAGTAAATCTGCTCGAAAATACAATGCGCCGGCACAGCTGTATTGGGCCCATCGAAAAAACGGCTGCGCAGTCCGTTTTTGTCGATTGTTACGATTTCGCCCGGTGCCACCTCCCGGATAAATTCCGCATCGTTGATGTCCAGGGCACAGGTTTCAGAGGCCACAATGTACGATCCCTGCTCCATTTGGCCGATACACAAGGGCCGAATCCCATGAGAATCACGAGCAGCTATAATACGGTCCGGCAGCAAAAACAGGATGCTGAAGGCACCCTGCAGATGACCAAGAACGTGGGCCATAGGGTCAGGTTTGGCTATATGAGTCGGTTTGGCCAATAGATGAATGATAATTTCACTGTCGCTGGTGCCCTGGAAAATGTGCCCGTGTCCCTCGTATTCGTCCCGCAACAATAAGGCGTTGATCAGATTGCCATTGTGTGCCACCGCGATCTGACCCTGAGAATATTCAGCCAGGATCGGCTGAGCGTTCTTCAGCTTGGATGAGCCTGAAGTCGAATACCTTACGTGCCCGATTGCTGTCCGGCCCATGCCGGATAATGGGCGCAGTACCTTGGAAGGAAAAACATCCGCGACCAGTCCCATTCCGGTCCGACAATGAAGCGTCTGGCCGTCGCTGATGGCAATACCGGCCGACTCCTGACCGCGGTGCTGTAGTGCGTGAAGTCCAAAATAGCACTTCTCTACCGCCCCCGGATGCCCGAAAATTCCGAACAGGCCGCATTTTTCCTTGGCCTCATATCGACAACACCTTTGTTGGTTTATAGAATCGCAGCCCCCGGCCAACGAATCCCTGATTGACAGAGCCATTTTCATATATCAAACCTCCCTAAAAAAAATAGTCTAACGATTGGCACTGGACAAGTCAACTCATAAGGGTGTATCATCTGCATATATCAGCCGATGCTCAAAGGCGGATTTGGTACAGCCCATTTGCGAAAAACGATTTTATACGCACCGCGTATGGGAATTCCCGCGAGCGAAACCGTAACATTTTATCGTAAGGTTATTTACCCGCGAACTAACGGGAAAATTCAATCGTGAGCACTATATTATTGAAAACCGTGTTTCGTTCACAAGCAAGATGCTTGTGCTATTTTTTCCGTAACAGGAACTGATTACTCTTTTTACAGGATGTATGAGCCATGTCTGATGACGCGAATAAACAACCCGGTCATTTTCGTACGTCTGCTTCGCCTGACGATTCAACGCAGATGCCGAGAATTGTGGTTGTCGGAAGTATTAATATGGACCTGGTGGTTCGCACGACTGTCATGCCCACCCCCGGCCAAACCGTTATGGGCCATAGTCTGGCCACCATCCCCGGCGGCAAAGGCGCCAACCAGGCAGTCGCCGCCGCCCGATGCGGAGCGGCAGTTGATATGATCGGTCGAATCGGACATGACGATTTCGGCCAGCGACTTCTGCTGAAACTACAGTCCGTCGGCGTTAATACCAACGGTGTTCTGGCCAGCGAGACCGTCAGTACCGGTACCGCGATGATAATAGTAGATGATAATGGAGAAAACACGATATGTATCGCACCAGGTGCTAACGCATTGCTTACCGCCGAAGATATTGACCATCAGAGTGAACTCATCGCCCAGGCCGATGTCGTTTTAATCCAGTTGGAGATTCCTCAGGATACCGCTGCCTACGTACTCCATATAGCCAAACACCATAATGTCCCCGTAATACTTAATCCCGCTCCGGCCCCCGAAAAAATCAATCCGGCCCTGTTCGGGGCCGATATTATCATAGCCAACCAGGACGAAACCGCCCGCCTGACCGGCGAACCGGCTAACGACGTTCATACCGCCAAGATGGCTGGTTCCGCCCTGCTGGCACGGGGCGCCAAGGTAGTTATCGTTACGCTGGGCCGCCGCGGCGTTCTGTCCCTGACGGCTGAGGAAATGTTCCATATCTGTCCGTTCCCCGCCAGGGTTGTCGATACTACAGGCGCGGGGGATGCCTTCTGCGGCGCGTTCGCCGCGGCCTATGCTCGCAAAGATAATATTTATGATGCAAGCCGTTTCGCGGCGGCGGCTGGTGCCCTGGCGTGCGGTAAATTTGGCGCCCAACCTTCCATGCCGCGGTTGTGCGATATTCAAAAACTTATCCAGCGCTCCTGTTGAACAAGTATTACATGACAAGGTATTGACCCGGCTATGTATATCCAAACCGATTATAATATACCCTATCTCACCGAGCATCTGCCGGGTGTAGGCGGCGAAATAAAGGTTTTCTGGGACGATTTTTTCGTCGAGGAAATTCCTTTGTATGAACCGTGCGGCCGTGGCGACCATCTTTTTATCCAAATAGAAAAAAAAGGGCGGGCAACTCTGGACGCCACCGCCCAGATCGCCCGCGCCCTGCATATCCCACCTCAACAGGTCGGTTACGCCGGCCTCAAAGATAGTTGGGCTGTAACGCGCCAGTGGCTTTCGCTCGAACATGTCAATGCCGAACAAGTGGAAAATTTAGACATACCCCGGATTAAAATCCTGCGGACCGCCCGGCACGAAAACAAGCTACGCATCGGACATCTTTCGGGCAACCGCTTTATCATACGTGTCCGTGAGCCGGCAGTTCCATTAGACCAGGCCGTGAGCCGGGCGGAAGATATTGTCAATCAACTCACCATTAGCGGTGTGTGTAATATCTTCGGTCCCCAGCGGTTCGGAAAGCGAAATGATACCCACCGACTGGGCGAGGCTATTGTCCGTGATGATCCGCAGGAGTTTATGGACATATTCCTCGGCAGACCTCAACATAAAGATAAAACCGCAATTTATGAGGCCCGTTCCTGTTATGACCAGGGTGAATACGAGCGGGCCTATGAATCGTTGCCCTTCCATTTTCGCGATCACCGTTGGGCACTCCGATCCCTTATACGCGGCAAGACCAAACAGCAGGCATTCTCCGCAGTCGGTAAACATCACAGGCGTCTCTATATTTCGGCCTTCCAGTCCGATTTGTTCAACCGTGTTCTTGCCGCCCGGATGCCCGACATCGACAAATTACTGATGGGTGATATGGCCTATAAACACGATAACGGGGCATGCTTCCGGGTAGAGGATGCCCAGTTCGAACAGCCGCGGTGTACGAACTTCGAGATAAGCCCCACCGGTCCGCTTTTCGGTTATCTCATGGCCGAGGCCGAGGGTAAGGCCGGGGAGATTGAAAAGGCTGTTTTGGCCAAGGCCGATCTGGAGTTGGCGGACTTTCGGCTGAAAAACGCCAATAAAGTCAAAGGTGGCCGACGACCTCTGCGTTTTCAGCCACGTAATATAAGTATCGACAGCGGCACAGATGAAAACGGGGCCTATCTCGAACTGCGATTCGAACTCGATTCTGGCTGCTATGCCACGGCACTACTGAGGGAAGTCACCAAACATGTATAAGCGCCGCGACGAAAATATATTTTCCCGGCTACACCGGCTGTTTTTAGCCTTGGCCCTGCTGATAATAGTAGCAATTATCGGTACTCTGGGTTTCATTATCATGGAAAAGCTGCCTCTGCTCGAGGCAATCTATCTGACCCTGGTTACCATCAGCACGCTGGGTATGCGCGTAGGCCCGGCGGCAAGTACCGAACTGCATTACCCCGGTCAGATATTAATTATGTTTTTGATTGTGGTCGGTATTGCCTCTGCTATGATTGCCCTGACCAGTATCGTAAGTATTGTTGTCGAAGGGCACATGCGCAGTATATTAGGGAGACGCAAATTGAGTATAAAAATCGCTTCCTCGAATAATCATATTATTGTCTGCGGCTACGGCCGAATGGGACAATCGATCTGCGAAAGCCTGCGGCAACGCCATGTGGAACTGGTTGTGATTGATCAGAACAGTGAAAATACCGCGTTGGCCGAGCAGAATGGCTTGCTCTATATCCTCGGCGACGCCGCTAACGAGACTATTCTTCGGGACGCCGGCATCGAACGGGCACGGGGACTGGTAGCTGTGCTGGACTCCGACGCCTCGAATGTTTTCGCAACCCTGGTGGCCCGCGACCTGAATCCGAAGATATCTATCGCCGCCCGGGCCGAAAAAATCGAAAGTATCTCCCGGCTTATTCGCGCCGGCGCCAATAACGCCATCTGTCCGCAGGTTATCGGCGCTACTCGCCTCGCTAATGTTCTGACCAGGCCCGGAGTTGTCGATTTTATCGATTTCGCCGCAGAGGGGCTCGAACTCGAAGCCGAGCAGTACCTTCTCGAAGACGGTAACGAATTGGTGGGACAAAGTCTCCGACAGGCCAACCTGCCCCGACAGGTTGGTGTACTCGTTATCGCACTGAAACGAAAGGACGGAAAGACCAGCTTTAACCCAGACCCGGACACTATTCTGGAAACCGGCGACATGATGATTATTACTGGCCGAACCGGCTCTATGGCAAAACTCGAGCAACTTTATTCATAGGAGGGTGGCATGCCTTTACCGGCATAGCCGGGATAGGCATGTATGCAATCCAACATACTTATGCTGTGCCACGGCCATCTTGGCCGTGCTTATACGCCGACCTCTTTTTGCTCTTTCTTAACCTGTTTAACATTCAGCGGACCTTTCACCTCAAGTTTGATCACGGTAACATACTGATCCAGAGGTTTATCCGGGACATTTATGATTACCCCGGTTTTATGCTCTCCGGCTTGAAGTAACTGTCCATTGGCTAACATGGAAATCCGAAGAACCTGGCTTTGCAGTCCCGGAACGAGCAGTTTGCCGTCCTCAGGCCAGTCAAACACGTGCAGGTACAGCGTTACAGCTTTGTCCCGAACCTTCTTAGTACAACGGCCCCACGTTAATTTGGAAAACGGACTGGCGGTCGTGGCGTAAATTGCTTCGCCATTGACCTTCATCCATAAGCCGATTTCTTTCAGTCGTTCGATACTGGGCTGTGGGATTTCGCCTAACGACGTCGGGCCGACATTCAAAAGATAATTGCCGCCCTTGCTGGCGATATCGACCAGGTTTTTAATCAGCTTTTCGGTGGATTTCCAGTTGTGGTCATAGCTTTTGTATCCCCAGGTTCCGTTTATGGTCATACACGTTTCCCAGTCTCTGCCGGGCATACCGGTGGCAGGGATTTTCTGCTCGGGGGTCCCAAAATCACCTTCATAATCACCGCCGAGGCGGTTGTTGGTAAGAATACCGTCCTGGAGCCTGATCGGCGGCTGAAGCATATCGGCTTTTTCCCTGTCTATACCCCACGGTGTATCCCACCAGAGGATGGCAATGTCTCCATAGTTAGCGAGAATCTCTTTGACTTGCGGTACAGCGATCTTGCGGACGTACTCATCCATATCGCCCTTTTGAGCCTTATCCCAGGGTTTTCCTTTAGACCCGGTTCTTCCTCCGGGATGACACCAGTCCTGCGCTTGTGAATAGTAGAAGCCCAGCTTGACCCCATGTTTCCGGCAGGCCAGGGCCAGTGGCTCAAGCAAATCCTTACCGTAAGGCGTCGCATCAACGATATCCCAATCGGTAACTTTCGAGTCAAACAACGCAAAACCATCGTGATGCTTGGCGGTAATGACGAGGTATTTCATCCCCGCTGTTTTTGCCAGGCGAACCCAGGCGTCCGGGTCGTACCTGACCGGATTAAACTGTTTCGCGAACTTCTTATACTCCGCCACCGGTATCTCGCCGTGCTTCATAATCCATTCGCCAATCCCGCCAATCCGCTTGTCCTTATACATACCGGCAGGAACCGAATACACCCCCCAGTGAATAAACATTCCGAACCGTGCTTCCCGCCACCATTTCATCCGCGCATCGCGCTGCTGCTTTGTCTCATTGGCGTAGGGCCAGGAGGACTCTGATTCCGCCGCCTGCACCGTTGCCAACCCCGACACACACAAAACAACAATCAGCATGGAAACAATTGCACACAGGCTATGTCTTCCGAAAAATTGCTTACTTGTTACCATCGACAGTTCCTCCATGCAAACATGTTTTTAGTTGTTACAGGTAGTGGTATTTATTACTTGTCGAGATGTTTAATCTTGACGTTTCGATACCATACCGGATCGCCGTGATCCTGGAAGCCGATATGTCCGACACGCGGCATATCTTTAATCGCGGTATTGAATTTATTCCTGGTACCGACATAGTCCGGATTTTTATGCGGTTCGGCCCAGTCATTCACATTCATATCTATTATCTGTTCGCCGTTTAGTACAACATATATCTGCGGCCCCACTGCCTTGACAGTCATGTGATTCCATTTGTCCGCCATAGGCGGTAATTTCTTTTTTGGTGAAAGGCAGTCGTAAATGGCGCCGCATGGGCCGTGTTTTGTTCCGTCGCCCGTATCGTGTATTTGTATTTCAATTGTCGTGTGAACCCACTTCTTCAGGTCGCCGCAGCGAATGAGTACGCCGCTGTTGGCGCCCTTGGCAACTTTGAATTCCAGATCGAGGATAAAATCACCGTACTTGTCCTTTGTCCAGATATTGCCCCCGCCTATGCGTGTTAATACATTGTCATTTAATTGCCAACTGCCCGGTTTTAATTTGCAGTTTGACAGATCGTTCGCCAACAGATTCCGCCAGCCGCTTGGATTCAGTTCGGCTCCCATTTTGTTAAAGAATATCACGCATTGACGTATCTCCGGCACTGAGTTGAGCCAATTGTGTTCGTACTCAGCGGAAACCGCACCACGCCACTTGATTTTGCTCAGATATTCCATAATCTCGCGCAGATTACCCTTGCCCGTGCCCCAGGGCACATCGTGAGCCTTGCGAACACCAAACACGTTCAGGTCCTTCATGTGGAAATAGATGACCCGCCCTTCGAGTTTCTTCAGGGCCTCCAGCGGATCGATTCCCGAACGCATCCAGTGCCCTGTATCCGCGCACGCCCCAATCCACTTGCTCCGTCCCTCGCATACCTTCAATACCATATCCGGATTCCAGTAACGGCTCGGCTTGGGATGATTATGTATAGCTACGGCGATCTTGTATTCCTTACACAGCCGTTCAATCAGATCGAACGCGTTCTCCTTCGGCTCCGAACCGATGTTTTCGATCCCCATATCTTTGGCGAACTCGAACACCTTACGGCATTCAACCTCGTTATTCGACAAACGTACCACCCCATAAGATACCAGCTTGACATTCGCGGCGGCCAGTTTTTTCTTTACTTCTTCGCGCAGTTCCATCGGCATATTGTGCCCGAACTTAACACCCGGCCTGTCCTTGCTCAGCCTCTGACCTCCATACGCCTCAATCCAGTTCATACCCATCGCCGCCGACTTATCGATGGATTCGTAGAAGGTGAACTCTTTGAAAGAGTACGCCTGCACCCCCATCCGCCAGCCCTCGCCGGCGTCAGTCGCCGGGTGCTCCGTCAGCGATTTGCTGTGAGCGACTGTACAAAAGGTGATTATCCCTACCATAACTATCATCACTGCGGTTATTGTTTTCATAACATAACTCCTGAAAAATTGTAACCGTTCATTCAAGTACCGCAGGCGTCTCGCCTGCAATTACTTGTAGGGTGGGGTCTTACCCCACGCGGTTTTCTGTTCAGCCGTATGCAATAGATGAATTTTCTCATTAACACCGGACTTCAGTCCGGTGCTGGAGGTCTCGCCGAACGCTTTTTTTAACCGTTTCAACGGTTTTTGGCACATGAGTGAACGCTTACGAAAAATTTAATCTCTTTCTGTTTTCTGTCTTCTGAATTCTGAATTCTTTCTTTCTCACAACTCACAACTTCTCTTTACCCTTTGAATAACAATATAAACCCAAGAGTACACGCAAGCATAATCAAACACGGCACAGCGAAGATCGGGCGCCATTGGAATTTATCGCCCTTCTTGAATTTATCCATTGTTACCCCGGCCAATTGCGTACCCAGGAACAGGCCAACGCCTGTGGTAGCCGCGAAAATCATTGCCTGCATTGAACCGCGGATATCCTCCGGTGCGATTGCGTTCGCGAAAATCTGGCCCGCGATTATAAAAAGTACGTACGCAATCCCGTGCATTGATTGTGAACCAATAATCAACCACCGCGGTTTTTCCGCTACATAGGCAATATACAACAACGACCAGCACGCTGTCCCGATTACTAATGTCCATTTGAAGCCAACTTTTTCTATCATCAGACCCAGGAGAAACAGTGTAGCCACTGCCTGTACTACCTGCGCAATAGCCATTGACGCCGGTACATTTTTACTGGAAATCCCCATATCCTGCATAAATTGAGCCGTGCCGAGAAAATAGAATTGCATCATCCCCGCGGCGGCCATCGAGAGCACCATGAAAATCAGAAAATTGGTATCGCTCAGCATTTGCATTGCCTTGAGGATTGGCGCTGTGCCGGACTTGGCCGGAGGAGTCTCCGGCATAAAGAAGCAGCTTATCGCCATAACCACCGACAGAATCGCGGCCAGATAAAGGCAGTCACGGCCTTGATCTCCTGTCTTGAAAATCCAGCGGAATCCCGTCAGGAAATAGCCCGCCAACGCCCATGCGACTGGTGCCCAGATAAAAATTTTCGGTGAGATTGCTCCAACGTCCAGATTATTTTCCGCCAACTGCCGAAACATCAGTGAGTTGACCAACGGTAGAGTAGCAGCAAAACATAACGAATAAAGAAGCATTAGCACAAACAGAGACCAGAAAGTCTTCTTGCGTGCAGCCATAAATAACAGTATCGCCCCGACTATATGAGCGATACCGATTATCAATTCCGTGTTCACATACTGATCCGCAAGCTGGCCTGCTGCCAGCGGCGAGATGATGCACGCCAGTGGCAGTGTGGCATATATCCAGCCCGTCTGTTTGCCGCTCATCTTCAACGGCCCTAACAGTCGAGCTGCCAGAACAGGCATCCATGCGCCCCAGATAGCGTACTCAAGAAACATCAATACACTCAGGCTCAGATACAATGGTGTACTCATTTAGTTTTCCTTTCGCTTGTTTGATTTCTGTTACAAAATCCGACTTATACGGCATTTTCGATAAAAACAATTGCTAACCGTTCACAGGTTCTTAAGTAGGGTGCGATGTATCGCACCATTTACTATATCCCAAAACCCGCACGGTATTTCTTGTTAATCAATATATCAGCTTCAGGCGCGTTTGTCGCCTTTAAGTTTTTGGCGTCCCATTCGATTCTTTTACCAAGCCGCACTGCCAGATTGCCAACCAGCAGAGACTCGGTGAACGGGCCGGAATACGCGAAGCCCGATAATGAGTCTTCGGGCTTGCCGTCTTTGCAGGCCTGCGCCCATTCCTTGTGATGGCCGATGGATCGCTTTAATGTCTTGGCCGGACGCTTGTAATCTTTCATTCGTGAAAACGGCAGCAGCAGTGGTGTACCGGCGTGACTACCGCTTAAAAGTTTGCCGTTATCTCCGACAAACAGAATACCGTTCGAGTATTTCTTCCATTGCACTTCTGTCATCTCTTCCGGTCGCGGCGGTTTCTTACCGCCGTCATACCACGTTGACGTGATTGCCGGGGATTTACCGCTTGCGGCAAAATAATATTTAATAATCTGCCAATCGGGGAACGTCTCATTGTTAATCGGACTGGTTTCAGCTTCTGCCGCGTAAGGAGCACCCAGACCTAAACAGAAAAAGGCGGGGTCCATATTATGAACCGCCATATCGCCCATTGCTCCACAGCCGAAGTCCCACCAGCCGCGCCATTTGAACGGCACATAAGCCGGATGATACGGCCGATACGGTGCCGGGCCAAGCCACAGGTCCCAGTCCAGTGTGTCTGGTACCTTCGGTGTGTCCTTGGGACGACCTATCCCCTGCGGCCAGATAGGCCGATTCGACCAACTATGTACTTCGCGTACTGTTCCGATAGCGTTGGCATGAATGAACTCATAAGCCAGCCGAATACCTTCGCCGGCATGTCCCTGGTTGCCCATTTGAGTAACCACGTTCATCTCTTTGGCTATTTCAGTCATCTTACGGCACTCATAAATCGTATGGGCCATCGGCTTCTCGACATAGACATGTTTGCCCATCTTCATCGCCATAATTGCCTGCGGCGCGTGCAGATGGTCCGGTGTGCCGATGACTACCGCGTCGATACCTCGTTCCTTTTCCAGCATCTTGCGGTAATCCCAATATTTTGTGGCCTTGGGAAATTTCTCAAATGTTTTTGCCGCCCGGTGCCAATCGACATCGCACAGGGCCACGATGTTTTCGCTGCCGACTCCATCAACATCATTTGCTCCGCGTCCCCCAACACCGATACCGGCGATATTCAATTTGTTACTCGGCGCGTTTTTGCCCAATACATGGGCCGGAACCACCGTCAAAGCCATCGCTGCCGCGGTTCCACTTAGAAACTCCCGTCGTGAAATCTTTTTGTTTTCATTCCTGATATTTACCTTTTGATCTTGCATTACATACTTCCTTTCCTTACCAGTCCCCACTGTTAAGCGGGTGTCGTTCTAAATCGCCGCCGATGCAAAGTCGGGGATTGGCAACTTGTTATATTTCGAAACCCACACGGTATTTCTTGTTAATCAATATATCCGCTTCAGGCGCATTTGTCGCCCTTAAGTTTTTGGCGTCCCATTCGATTCTTTTACCAAGACGCACTGCCAGGTTGCCCACCAGTAGAGACTCAGTGAACGGGCCGGAATAAGCGAAGCCTGACAATGCGTCTTCGGGCTTGTTATCTTTGCAGGCCTGTATCCATTCCTTGTAATGGCCGATGGATCGCTTTAATGTCTTAGGTGGTCGTTGATATTCTTTCATTTTTGATTCAGGGATAATCCTCGGTGGACTGGACCAGCCTCGGCAAAGAATCGTGCCTTTGTCCCCCACAAAATAGATGCCGTTTGTGTCCAGCTTACGTCCCTCTTCCAGTCCCACCGGACGCGGCGGCATATTGGGTTTTCCATCTTTTTTACCGTCCCACCACGTCATCGTAACCGGCGGCATATCTCCGCGGGCCGCGAAGTAGTATTTGATTTTCTGCCACTCCGGTAGTGTTTCATTATTGACCGGGCCGGTCTGTGCCTCAACCGCATAAGGTGCCTTCAGACCCAGACAGAAAAAAGCCGGGTCCGCGTTATGCACCGCCATATCGCCCATCGCCCCGCAGCCGAAGTCCCACCAGCCGCGCCATTTGAACGGCACATAAGCCGGGTGATACGGCCGATACGGCGCGGGGCCAAGCCACAGGTCCCAGTCCAGTGTATCGGGTACCTTCGGTGTATCCTTGGGACGATCTATCCCCTGCGGCCAGATAGGCCGATTCGACCAGCTATGCACTTCGCGTACTGTTCCGATAGCACCGTCGTGAATGAACTCATAAGTCAGCCGGATACCCTCACCAGCACGCCCTTGGTTACCCATTTGAGTAACCACTTTCATCTCTCTCGCTATTTCAGTCATCTTACGACACTCATAAATCGTATGGGCTATAGGCTTCTCGACATAGACATGCCTGCCCATCTTCATCGCCATAATTGCCTGCGGAGCGTGCATATGGTCCGGCGTGCTGATGACTACCGCGTCAACACCTCGTTCCTTTTCCAGCATCTTGCGGTAATCCCAATATTTTGTGGCTTTGGGAAATCTCTCAAGTGTCTTTGCCGCCCAGTGCCAATCCACATCGCACATAGCCACGATATTCTCACTCTCGACGCCTTTGACATCACTCGCCCCGACCCCGCCCACGCCGATACAGGCGATGTTCAATTTGTTACTCGGCGCGTCTTTGCCCAACACATGGGCTGGGACTATTGTCAAAGCCATCGCCGCCGCGGTCCCACTTAGAAACTTCCGGCGTGAAACCATACCCTTGATTTTTTCAGGATTCTTGTGATGATTCATACACTTGCTCCCTTAATTGTTTATTTGTAACCATTCACAGAACCTTCTGTTCAATTTATTTTTCTTTTCTTTATTCGTGATAATTCGCAATACTATCTTGTAATTCCTTGTTTTTTATGCGCGTTTTCTTGTTCGGGTAATCATAATCTGTTTATTGATAATATTTTATGAGTCGTTTTGCAAAGAGAGAACTTTGTGCCTTTTGAGCTTTTTTGTGGCTGTGTTCTTTTCTTCTTTCTTCTGAATTCTGGATTCCTTCCCTCTTTCTCACAACTCACAACTCACAACTCACCACTCACCACTGATTTTACATTGTTCAAAGGCTCCAGCCTTCGCGATAGGGCATATTGACATACTTGTTCGCTTCGTCATCGTTGGTAAATTTCATATTTTCGCCATCCCATTCCAGCTTCTTGCCCAAACGGCGAAATGCCAGATTACCCATCACCACAAACTCCGTGAACGGCCCGGAATAATCGAAGTTCGAGCAGGCCTGATCGACTTTACCCTTGCAGGCGTCGATCCAGTTCTGCTCATGAGAACCTTTAATCCTTGGCAAAATCTTTGGCGGCCTATTGTACGCTTTCATTTTCGATTCTGGTATCAGTCTTGGACTGCTGCCGTATTCTCCGCACCGCAATATGCCTTTGCTGCCGATAAACAGCGCGTTGCTCGTGGCCTGCTCCAACTTGCGGCCCGGCTCAAGCGCCTCCGGGCGGGCCGGCTTCAGACCGCCGTCATACCAGTGCAACTTAACTGGTGGCATCCCTTCTCTCGCCGGGAAATCATAATGTACGATTGAGCCGAGCGGGAATGTTTCTTTATTGACCTTTGTTGCGCAGGCCTCCACAGCGATGGGGTACTTCAGTTTCAGCGCCCAAACGACCGGGTCAAGTACGTGGCACGCCATATCGCCAAGTGCCCCACAGCCGAAGTCCCACCAGCCCCGCCACTTGAACGGCAGATATGCCGAATGATAAGGCCGATACGGTGCCGGTCCCAGCCACATATCCCAGTCTAACGTACCCAGTACCGGCGGTGTTTCCTTTGGCCGATCAATCCCTTGCGGCCAGACCGGCCGATTGGTCCAGGCATGTACTTCACGCACCTCACCGATTGCGCCGTCCCATATCCATTCACAGATCGTGCGGACACCGCCACCGGAATGTCCCTGATTGCCCATTTGTGTCTTCACGCCATATTTCCGGGCCGCTTCCGTCAGCATCCGTGCTTCATAGACTGTCTGCGTCATCGGCTTTTGTACATACACATGCTTGCCTTTTTTCATTGCCTCCATAGCAATGACGGCGTGTGTATGGTCCGGCGTAGCCACTATAACCGCGTCGATGTCTTTTTGCCCATCCAGCATTTTTCGGAAATCCTTGTGCATTTTGGCACCGGGGTATTCTTTATATATCTTCGCCGAGTATCTCTGATCCACATCGCACAGGGCGACGATATTTTCACCGCTGCATTTCTTGATGTTCACTTTTCCAACACCCCCTATCCCCACTGCGGCTATATTGAGCTTGTTACTTGGGGCGCCTTGACCCAGTACATAACTGGGTACTATCGTGAACGCCGCGGTAGCCGCTGCGGTCCCTTTCATAAAGTCTCGCCGAGAAATCTTTCTTTCTTTCATTTTGGTAGCCTTTCCTTGTTCTTTCATTGTCCTTTCATTGTCCTTTCATTGTGTTTAAGAAACCGATTTTTCAACTATGAAATTCGACCTCCACGTTGATCATCTCAGCAAGCTGCTCGAGTTCCTGGGTATAATCTCCATATACCATTGCAAAATGATACCCATAATCAGAGCGTTTTTTACAGAGTCCTTTTGCATTTGGGACGCGTATAATTGCCTTTAGAGTACAGCCCGGCTTGCTGAAACCTTCGCAGCCGATTATTTCCCCTTTTGCCACCATTATCTTATTGGCTAAAGGGTTAAATCGGGCCATTGTAACCTTTTTTTCCTTAATCTTAGCGAAATCCACTTTGGCCTGCACTCCCCAACCCGATTGAACAAAATTTCTTAATTCGTATGGTAAATCAGGCTTGTCAAAACCGCGCATTTTCATCCCCGGCACATCATGAAAAATATAAATAACATCTTTATCGACCATTCCCAGGTTGCCCATATAAGCCGATTTCCTGGAAAGACCCATCAGGATATTCATTGCTAACAATGCATTCAAATCTCCTTCACATGCTGACGGATATCCTTCATCTTTCAGAAGAGTATGGGTTAAACAGGGAACGAATTCCCAATCATCAGACAGTCTGGCTGAGCAGGCTTCGAAACACTCAAAAGCAAATGCGTTGCAATTATACCTCTTCATTAAGTTCTTAACGGCAAAATGAAATATCATATGGCTTACGATATACTTTCTATCGATATGAACTTTTTGGGCACGTCTGATTAGTTCATCAGAGCGATTTTTCACTTTTTCCATAGCGCCTGCGCTTTGCTTGATTTTATTCATTTCATCGAGGAGTTTTTTATAGGTAACGATCACCGTATCTATTCCCAACCTGTTTTTGAGGTCTTTGAGGTCGAAGACGTTGCTCATTATTTAATATGTTAGTCTGCTGAAAAGCTTTTCTCGCCCTTAATATGGAAATTAAGTTATTTAATTCATCGAAATCATTCAGTGCGTAACCTTCCAAACCTCTGCTTCTTAAGCAAGCCGCCATATCCGTAGGAGTAAGAGAACCTATCCTTGCTACCGGTTTTCTGTATCGCATGCCTATTAGGCAACCATGATATTGCACGTAACGGCTACCGGCTGGTAAATATAAATCCACCTGTTCTTTGTCAGCCTCTAAAATCCTGAATTGTTTCTCTCCGAACCCGGTTTTCTCTGCATATTCGATGTATGCCGGCTCCAGTATTTTAGCGTCTTTACTTAACTTACTTTTAAGCCTATTTACAAAGCCATTAAACCTGTTTTTATTTTGAACCCGTTCTTTACTCGGACCCGGATTCGGGTATTCTCTGCATGCTCCTTCCGCTATGTAAGTGTGAATCATCCCGGCATAGACCGGCTTAACATTAATTTTCACATCACAAGGATTACAAATTTCCTTTAATTTTGACAATTCGAGTATTTTGGTGTTTTTGACATTTTTCCTGTAACCCGGC
>Ga0255438_1004_pt1 | contig 14949 bp, 11 predicted proteins | sample ANMaggSeSYBR02E3_FD_182639 | JGI IMG/M metagenome (GOLD analysis project Ga0255438, IMG submission 182639) | Sediment cell enrichment communities from methane seep in Santa Monica Basin, California, United Staets - ANME aggregate JGI... | ecosystem: Environmental > Aquatic > Marine > Cold seeps >...
TCCACACCTTCTCGCAGTTTGGCTAGCGCAAAAGCCCGGCGGAAATCATGAAGAGATGGAGCTTGTATTCCAGCAGATCTGGATCTTCTAATTATCATGGACCTTAACCCCCAATAAGTTAGTCGATCTGAACCACGAGTTGGGTCTGTAATCCAGAGGGCAGGGGAGTTATCGTTTCTTTCGCCGAGGTATTGTCTCAACGACTTCCTTCCGGCGGGTGTTTTGATTCCCTATTGAGATTATTTTATACATGATCATAATAATATAATGCAAACTGGTACCAGGTAACACAATAAAAAGCAGACACATGTATGTGACAGGATTTGAATTTCACATAATAAAAATAAATTGTTCCTTTACTCACCCCCTGAGCTTTCCCATCGGTTATGAAGGCATTCAGTCAAGTTTTCAATTCATTTTCGACCAGATTTTTTGACAGAATCCCCTGTGCATCAGTCTCTTTAAACACAACGCACACTCCTTTGAGTGTGCATTTTCCCTTTGTTTTTTCACTAAGTGGCGAGGGGCGGGTTTGAACCGCCGGCCAAGGGCTTATGAGTCCCCTGCTCTACCACTGAGCTACCTCGCCAGGACGGAAAATAGTGTACTATGAGGAAGAAACTTTGTCAATCAGCAGGGGGTCATTGAGGGGAATTTTATCGAAAAAAGTTTCAATTTAAACAGAGTAAGCCGCTCATCATTTGTGCATGGCTTTGTATAAAGGCCGGAGCTGCTTGTACATGTTTTTGTAAACCCCATTGTACAACTCATTGTACCGGGCATGAGTCTGGGCGTTTGGCACAAAGGTTTCGCCCAGGCGGGTCATCGCCCCGACTGCGCTGTTGAAATCTTGGTGAATCCCCACACCGACAGCGGCATCAATCGCGGCGCCCAATCCAGATGCTTCATACAAATGCGGCCGAGAAACTGGCAGGCCGAAAATATCCGCTGTCAACTGCATGGCAGCATCGCTTTGGCTGCCGCCGCCAGCGACTCGCAGTTCTGTGATGGGTACGCCGCTGCGTTTGTTTGATTTTTCGGAGGCTTCACGCAAGGCGTAGGCTAACCCCTCCAGGATGGCCCGGTAGATATGAGCCCGGGTGTGCACATCGCTGAATCCGATCATCGCGCCGCGGGCTTCTGGGCCCGGAAAACGCAGCCCTGGAGACCAGTAGGGCTGCAGCACTAAACCGTCTGAACCTGGCGGTACAGAATGAACCAATTCGTCAAATAAATCTTCAGCCTGGATACCTTGCTTGTCTGCCAGTTTTTGTTCGCGAAGTCCAAATTCTTCTTTGAACCAGGACACCATCCAATACCCGCGGTAAATCTGGATCTCAAGGTTGTAGGCACCCGGTATGGCTGAAGGGTAAGGGGGTATAAGGGGAATAATCTCAATATATTTTTCATGGGTTGTATTGAGCGTGGCAGCTGACCCGTAGCTCAGACAGCCGAGATGGGGTTCCCGGCACCCTGCGCCAAGGACCTCAGTGGCTTTGTCTGCCCCGGCAGCGATCAGCGGAAGTCCTTCTGGAAGACCGGTGGCTGCGGCGGCCTTGCTGGTGATCTTTCCCAGAGGACTTCCTGCCGGCACAAGATCCGGCAGCAGGGCTTGGTCCACAGGGACAGCCTGCCATTTCCAATCCCATTTTTTACACCAGGCTTGGTTTTTATAATCGAAGGGCACATACCCTACCTGGCAGGCGACAGAATCTACAAATTGACCGGTCAATCGGTGGGTCAGGAAACCTGAGAGAAACAGGTATTTGTGAGTAGCCTCCCAAATTTCGGGCTGATGGGTGCTGAGCCAATTGGCTTCTGCTTCAGCTTGCAGATAGGCCACTGTCCCAGACGCGCCGGCAATTTTAAACGCCGCACCCCACAATCCGCCGACCGGTTTCAGACCTTCCGTCCGGCGCTGATCGAGCCAGACAATGGCAGGGCGCAAAGGGGATCCATTTTGATCAAGGTTCAAGACAGTGGAACGCTGGGCGGTCACAGAAACCGCAGCGATGCTGGATTTGTCCGCTCCCTGGGCCCACAAACCCTGGCAGGCGTCACAAACTGCACCCCAGAACACTTCCGGATCCTGCTCCGCCAAACCGGGGGCGGTTGAATAATAGGGTTCAATATGAATTTGCTGCTTGTAGAGTAAATTGCCGCTTGGATCAAAAAGCAGGGCGCGCACACTTTGGGTTCCATTATCAATAGCCAGTAAATTTTCTGACATGATTTATTCCTTTACTGATTACCCTTCGTTTGATTTGACCGGCAGCTTTGAAGACATATTCAGGAGCACAAAGATAGTATACCCAATGATCAGTGTGGTTGGTATGCAGTTTGAATTAACCGGGTATAGGCGGAGACTTCTTTTTCCCAGCGGGAATCAGTCCAGCCTAATTCCGGTCTGATGGTTTCTCCGATTTGTTTCAAAAGAGCCTCACCACCGCGGGGAACTAAAAGACCAAGCCTGAGCCGCCTGAGCAGTAAATCGTCCAGATGAACAACTGCCTCACAGCTGGCGATTTGTTTAAGTTCTGCCCAGGTATAGGGCGTTCCGGGAATTGGTTCATGGGCGGACGGTTCTGCCTCGGCAAATTTGATCAGCATCTGAGAGCTGTAACGCCCTAAGAGGCGCAAACGTTGGGAAGGATTGTAAAATTCAGACAGCGGCAGGGATTGAACTTCCTCAGGTTGGGCTTTCAAAGCAGGTGTTTGGTGATCGAAACGGGAAGTATTCAGATATCTGCCAGCCTTTTTGAGTGTATCGCGGGCCATTAACCGGAAGGTAGTGAGTTTGCCGCCTGCCACCGTAATCAATCCGTTTTCATCCCAGACCGCATACTCTCGTGATTCTTTGGATGGATCTTCCTTTCCTGTATTTACCACCGGGCGGAGTCCCGAAAAAGTGGCGATTACATCCTGGGAGGTCAACTCTTGAGCCGGGAATATCTGCTGCAGGGCTGATAACATATAGTCAAATTCTACTGGACTGATTGCCGGGTCTGTTATTAATCCTCCATCATGGTCGAGATCCGTGGTGCCAAATAATGTGACGCCTTCCCAGGGAAGGGCAAAAACTGGCCTTCCGTCCTGGGGATGAAGAAATGTGACTGATCGTGTAATCGGCAGGCGGGAATGAGAGATTATCAAATGGCTTCCTCGAAGCGGTCTCATCCTGCTTGGGCGGTCAATTTTATGGCGCATTTCATCCACCCAAGCACCGGTGGCATTGATAACCACACTGGCTTTAACCTCAGCTGTTCGTTGGGAATCTCCTGATGTGTCTTGCACTAAAACCCCGGTTACCCTGCCTTCTCTGGTGCGGAGCAAATCTATAGCTTTGGTGTAATTAAGCGCCAAACCGCCCGATTCAACTGAATCGCGTAAAAGACGCAGGACCAGGCGAGCATCATCAGTCTGGGCATCAAAAAATCGATAACCGCCGCGTAAAGCGGGCGAACTGAGCGGTGGACATAATTCCCGCATATCTAGAACATCATAGGCCCTGTGCTGCCATTGGCGGGCCATTAGATCATAAGCGCATAATCCCAGGCCAAACATCCAACCCGGCATATGGTCCCCCTGCAGCCTGGCATAGAGAAATCCAAGTGGTGTTACCAGCCCCCGTCCCTGCTCCAAAAGATACTCTCTTTCTCGAATCGATTCAAAGATCATTCTTAGTTGAGCAGTTTTCAAGTAGCGAAGACCTCCGTGGACCAGTTTGGATGAACGGCTGGAGGTGCCTGATCCAAAATCATGAGCCTCTACCAGCAAAGCCTTGAAACCCGCATCTACCGCCTGCCTGAGCACACCTGCTCCTGTGATACCTCCCCCAATGATGATCAGATCCCACTCTTGATTAATATTTTCCCAGGCACGGTTACGCCAACCCTCATTCCAGATCATCATGTTTCCCTTGTAACTTCGAAAGATTTAAATAATTTCCAAATATGTTTAGTCAAATAATTTCCCGGGATTTAACATACCCTCCGGGTCGAAAGTTTTAATGAACGTTCGAATAGCTTCCATGCCTAGAAGACCTTTTTCAGCAGGCAAATAGGGTTTATGGTCTGTGCCCACTCCGTGCTGGTGGCTGATGGTCCCGCCGTATTTCTGGATTTCACGACTGGCTGCCCCTTTCATGGCGCTCCAGCGTTCCAAAAGTTCATCCGGATCCAGGGTCCGGCGGAAGAGATAAGTTGTATAGATGCTGGCTCCGTCTGGATAAATATGTGAAAGATGGGTCATCACCAGTACCCGTTCGCCAGATTGACGGGCGGCCTCAACAATTGCCTCAGGAATAGCTTGTGAGGCAGCCTTGACCTGTGACCAGGGCAGGGCGGTCTCCAGTGTATCTATGGCTGCCCCTTTCTCCCAGAGAGTATTACGCAAATACGGGGAATGGAAGCGGCTCTTCTCCCAGGTTTTTCCCACAATTGAGCCCACAAAAAGGCCTTTATATGACCGGCAAATTCTGACCACTGCCCGGCGGGATAGTTTTGTTTGGGCTGGGGAGCCGGTTACCCCAAAGATAAATAAACAGCGCTCATTGCCATGACCGACCAGGCGCAAACCGCGGTCCGCCAGGTCTATCCAGGATTTGCCGGAAAGGACCAATGTGGTTTCTGTTTCAATCGGGTTGCTCAGGCGCAGCATGGAAACAGGGATGTTATTTTGAGTGATGGATCGCACTGCCGCAGAACCCTGTTCCCAGGAGGGGAAAAACACTCCGTAAAAGCCTTCCGTTTCCGGGAGAGGTTTGATACGGATTTTCGCCCGGGTGATGATCCCCATCCGGCCTTCTGAACCGAGAACCATCTCACGCAAATCAGGACCGGCTGCTGAAGCTGGAAAAACTGGGAGATCCAAACGACCCTGGGGTGTCTCTATTTGACCGCCGGCAAGTTGATCTTCAATCCGGCCGTAATGATAGGACTGCTGTCCGGAGGAACGGCTGGCAATCCAACCGCCCAGGGTGGAATATTCAAAAGATTGAGGATAATGTCCAAGGGTATAGCCATTTTTCTGCAATTGAGCTTCCAGCTGTGGACCGGTAACCCCGGCTTCAAAATCAGCAAGGTTGCTGACTTCATCAAGCTCTTTCATCTGATCCAGTTTTTCCATTGAGAGAGTTAATATAGGATGGTCATCCTGCAAAGGATTGATATGACCAACCACGCTTGTGCCGCCTCCGTAGGGGATAACCCGGGCACCGTGCTCGCGAGCGAATTTAAGCAATTCGGGTACATCGTCAACCCTTTGAGGAAAAGCAATCCCATCTGGAAAAGTCTCCACCCGGCAGTGATTCAAAGCCACCCAATCCGGTAGGCTTTGACCCCGGGCGTGGCGCAACTTGGTTTCCGGTTTTGTGTCAATTAAAGGATGAAAAGGCAGCCTGGATTCTGGAACTGCTGCCAGCACAGAGTCAAGACTGGAATCTTGAAAAGCTGTCAGTGGTCCAAGCCTGGCCTGTAAAAAATCAAGGGATGAATCTGGTAATGGGTAAAGTGTTGCGATATTTCCCCAACCGTTCCAGCGTTTCATCACTATCCTCCTAAGCGAAGCCATAAATCGAGGCTTCCCTGCATTGTTTCCCGAAGAAGAATTTCAGCGGTGTTCAGGTCTTCGGATTTGGCGCAAGATAATAAGCTTTTGTAGAAATTTCGGGATTCTGAACGGCATTCCTCGAAAGAAAAATAAGTCTTTCCCATCTGGGCATAAATTTCCCTGAAACCGTTAAAAAGCAGTTGGAAAACAGGATTGGCTGACAATTTGGTGAGAGTATGGTGTAATTCCCAATCGAAAATGGCGAAAGAGACCGGGTCCTGTCCAAGTTCTTCAGCTCGGTCTAGGAGGGCGACAACCTGGTGACTGGCATGCTGCAGGGCCTGCCGGGTGTAGGTGGGAGCCAGGAGAAGACGGATTTCCAGCAAGTAAGCCACAAAATCCGGAGATTGGTGATGCGGTGAAGCTGCCAGGGCGTTTAATGTAGCCAAGCTGCCTTCTTGCCAATAATCCCTGACCCGGGTGGATTTACCCTGCTGGATATCCAGCCAGCCATCCCGGGCGAGACGCTGCAGCGCTTCACGGAGGGTGGGGCGGGTGATCCCCAGTTGGCCAGCGAGGTCACGCTCATTGGGTAAAGTGCTGTGGATAGGGTAGGTGCCATCGAGGATAGCGTTAAGCAGCTGGGATTCAGCAAATTCCGCAGGTCTGCGGAGAGGGGAAGAGCTCATGAAAACTCCTGACAGGTAAGAGGTCTGACAAGTATAATTTTAGATGATAATCTACTCGAAGTCAAGCAAATTAATTAGAAGAAACATGGATTGGAGGAAAAAACGAGGAATCTATCAAGAGTTCAAAAAACCAACCACAAAGTCTTGCAGATTTTGGTCATACTTGATGCCTGATCTAAGTATGGATCCTTCGCAAGCCTGTCCTGAGTGTAGCGCAGCGAAATCGAAGGGCTCCATTAGACTATAAGAGAGCCGAACAAGGGCTGAAGAAGTCTACGCGGCGCTAAAGAATAAAAAACTAGATCCTGACAAAGACCCAGCCCTTGTGTGGATAAGACTAAATAAGTAATATCGTATTCAAGACGAGTAATGGAGCAAGTACAATCCACAGGTTCGGCAGAAAAGATGATCTCCTGGAGGCCAAGATGAGAAGACCTAAATACTACGTTGGCATCGACATCAGCTCAGCAAGTTTCACCGCGGGAGCAGGCACAACGCCCTGGAAGGTTGTGATCAAAGCAACCGAGTTTGAAAACACCACCGATGGGTTTGTCGCATTTATGGATTGGATGAAAGAACGCAGTATCCTGGCCGACAATGCGGTGTTGTGCATGGAAGCGACAGGAGTATATGGAGAAAAATTGGCCTACTATCTATACGCCAACCACTACCGCTTGGCAGTAGAGCCGCCCTTGAAGGTCAAACGCGCTTTCATGCCCCATGGACACAAGAACGATAGGGTGGACAGTCAACAGATCGCTGAATACAGCTGTCGTTTCTATGATGAATTGCGCTACTGGGAACCCAAAGAGGAGCTTTTGGAGCAGATCAAGGTCTTGTTAGCGACCAGGGAGCAGTTTACAGTGCAAAAAACCACCCACCAAAACATTCTCAAGGCGCTCAAGCGCAAGGTAGTCGCCACACCCTTGGCAGAACAGCTTCACCAACAAAGCATTCGACAGATCAAGCAAAACATCAAACAGATCGATGCTGAGATCCAGCGCTTGATCGACCAAGACCCCAAATATGGGCAAATGATCAAGTTGTTGATGACTGTGCCAGGTGTGGGGTTACTATTGGCTTCAAACATCCTTTTGATGATGGAGACCACCCCGGATGACCCTACTAATCCGAGACAATTGGCATCTTATATTGGCATCAGCCCCTATGAGTGTCACAGTGGCAGTTCGGTTTACAGACCTGCCTCTTCTCGGCATTATGGACCGGCAATGTCGCGCAAGCTACTATACTTAGCTTCCTTGTCTGTCCGTACCCATAATCAGACATTCAAAAAATATTTTCTACGCAAAGTGGCTGAGGGAAAGTCCAAGAAATTAGTTTTGAATAATATCGCCAATAAACTATTGAAGATCATGTGTGCGGTTGTTAGAACCAACACGCCTTACATCTCTAACTACCGTTCTGTTCATCCTTCTTTACTACTAAACCCTTGACATGGTCATAGTAATCAGGATGACAAATGAGTATAAACAGGGTTTAAAGGTTAGCGATTTTAACTATTAGATTACTTACAGAAGTCCCTCTTCAGAGGGACTTATTTATCCTAGCCCGTGATTTTAATCACCGGGCGAAGGTGGTCCTTACTTTCCCTAGCCCGCGATTTTATGCGTAACCCTTCAACAAATTCAGGGCTAACCCCGTAGGGGCGTCGCTGGGTGTTTGGGGGATTGCCTGTCGGCCCTTCGACTGCCACTTTGCTCTCGCAAAGTGTCCGCTCTGGGAGTTAATAACAACAACCCTTTGCCTAAAATAAAAGGGCGACCCACTGAGTCGCCCCTACTTTTCTGTCATTCCGAACGCAGTGAGGAATCCATGAATAGCACAAAAAAGAAGCCACCTAGCCTTGCAGACTCTAGTCATATTTGATGTCTGATCTCAGTATGGATCCTTCGCAAGCCTGTCCTGAGCGGAATGGAGTCGAAAGGGTATCGAAGGGAGGAATGGTATGGAGTCGAAGGGATCAGGATGACAGACTCCTATTTTGTCATTCACTATCACTGAGCGACTTCACCAGGGTGGCAAATAATGAAAAGCGAGGGCAATAATTTGACAATCAATAGGGTACAATTCCAGTAAATTTGAAAAACAATGAGGTGAATTTTGAAGACAATAATTATTACCGGAAGCACTCGCGGAATTGGGTTTGGACTGGCGGAAAATTTCCTGAAATTGGACCAGCAAGTAGTGATCAGCGGACGATCTCAGGAAAGCGTAAATAAAGCAGTCCAGAGCCTGTCAGAACGATTTCCAGCCGAACGTATATTTGGTATTCCTTGTGACATGAGGATCTACAAGCAAGTGGAAACACTATGGGAGACAGCAGCCAGCCATTTCGCAAGCATTGATATCTGGATTAATAACGCCGGAATTGCTCAACCTCAGACGAGTTTCTGGGAACTGACTGTACAGCAGATTTCAGACTTGGCGGAGACGAATATTTCAGGGGCAATGTTCGGCGCCCGGGTTGCCCTGGCGGGTTTCATGGGGCAGGGGAATGGGGCGTTTTACAACATGGAAGGATTGGGCAGTGACGGACGGCGGGTGGAAGGATTAACGCTTTACGGGACATCAAAAAGCGCGCTCCATTATTTAACCAGAGGTTTGGCTGCCGAAGTGAAAGGTACCGGGGTAATAGTCGGTGGGATCAGACCCGGTATGGTATTGACTGATCTTATCTTAAAACCCTATGAAGATCGGGATCCGGAAGATTTTGCCCAAACTAAACGGATATTTAATATCCTGGCTGACAAGATTGAGACCGTTACTCCTTTCCTGGCAGAAAAGATTTTACAGAATACGAAGAATGAAGCCCGGATTTATTGGCTGACGACAGGCAAAGTGTTCTGGCGATTCTTAACTGCACCTATTAACAAACGAGATTTGTTTAAAGACCTGGTTTCCTGATCTGGTGAGCAGTAAAATTTGCAATTCAGGATACTTCTCAATTTATCTGACAATAAAAAAACCGGTCAAGTGACCGGTTTTTTTTAGGGGCGAGCGACGGGACTTGAACCCGCGACAACTGCATCCACAGTGCAGCACTCTACCGACTGAGCTACGCTCGCCATACAGAATAAAATTATATCATGCGCCGGAGTCGGTATCAAGGATACCCTGGATCGCGGCAGCAGCCTCTGATCGTGAGACAGTTACCTGTTCCCGGGTCTTTAAATCTTTTATGGCGACTTGCTGATTGGAGATTTCATCCGGTCCCAGGATCACGGCAATTTTTGCGCCGATCCTGTCTGCATGACGGAATTGTTTGCCCAATTTATCCGGGGTAGGGTAGGAGTAAACGTTTAAACCTGTCTGTCTGAGTTCAGCGCCAAGCTGATACGAAGCCATTTGAGATTCTGCGTCAAACACCGTGACTATAACCTTTGCGGGCGAGCTACTGCGGTTTTCCGGAAGCAATCCCAATTCTTCCAGGATTACATTGACCACCATGTCACCCATCGCAAAACCTACTCCGGGAAGTGAATCCCCACCAACATCCGCGAGCAAATTGTCATAGCGCCCTCCGCCAGAAATTGATCGCCTGACGTCTGTTGATATGGACAGAGCTTCAAAGACTGTGCCGGTGTAATAATCCAGTCCCCGAATGATTCGGGGAGAATATTCAACATAGTCCTTTACACCCAGAGCATCCACAGCTGAGAAGAACTGGACCAACTCGGTGGACTCTTTCCACATGTCATCAGTGCTGAGCAGCTTTTTAATACCATCGAATTGTTTGGTTTCGATCCCGATCTTAAGGGCGTAAGCACTCCACTCTTTATCGCTGAGTTTATCTTTACGGTCAATCAACCGGAAGACCTTGCCTTGTTTATCAGGGGAGATATCTAATTTTGAAAGTTCACCTTCAATCAGGCGTCGATTGTTTACAAAAACCTTTACCTGGTCGGAGGAGAGCCCGATTTTCTTAAAGAATTCAGCCATCAAGGCTGCCATTTCTGCGTCGGCTTCCGGGCTGTCCACACCGATCAGGTCAGCGTTCCATTGAAAAAACTCCCGCCCCCGTCCTTTTTGAGGGCTTTCATATCTCCAGAACGGACCAAAGGACCACCAGCGGAGGGGATAATAAAGCTGCTGCTGCTGTTGGGCAATCATCCGCACCAGTGAAGGGGTTAATTCCGGTCTTAAGGCAATCAGGTTGCCGCTTTTATCCGGAAAGATAAATGACTGCTCTTTTACCAGCTCTTCTCCGGATTTTGCCGCGTAAAGATCTATGGATTCAAGAAATGGACCATCAAATTCCTGGTATCCAAATGATTCTGATACTTCACGGATATTTTGGTACAACCACGAGTTAACTGATTTATCCTGGGGATAAAAATCTCGAGTTCCTTTGACAGGATTAATTATATTTTTCATAATGAATGATTCCCAATCACAACTTGTCTGATAAATATTTTAATGCCAATCTGGACAATAAGGGCAATCTTCCCCTTCGGGGAAATCTACTCCTTCTTCATGAGGGCAGGAAAGTACCCATTCGCTGGTTAAAACTCGGGCAACCTCATGCTCCTGGACAAAACGAGCAACTTCCCTGGCTGTTTGGACATCATCGGCAACTTTCTCTCCCTGCCATTCCTTGAAAATCGGTTCTGTTTCTTTGGATGCCAGGATACCAACGATGATCTTTGTAGCTATATGGGGGCTGGGACCGTGATAGGTTATGGTAGCCAGGGGGTAAGCGGTATTTTCAGAGATCAGGTCTCTAAATTGAGCTTTCCTCCGGGCCGCCAATGCTTCCAATGTCGATTGAGGGGTCATCAAAAACTCCAAATATCCAGGTGAACAAAGATCGAATGGATTGTAGCATTGAAAAGGGAAACTAGTCAATCCTAGATGGAGGAGTGGAGGAATTACGAACTCTGAATTGGCAAGGAACTTGCACTATGTCATGGTGAAGGCCATAATTTCAGATTCAGAAGATGGATCTGATTATAGATAATGCTAATTAAAGTGAGAAAAATATGAAATCAATCCGAAAACTTCTTCTGCTTCTATTAATTACAATGTTGCTCTCATCCTGTGGGGCAATTCCTACCTTGCCTTCTATGGATTCAACAATTACTATTGGGACACCCATTAGTACTGATATACCTCGCCTGGTTATAACCAATGAGGTTGAGACTCCGGTTGCAGATCTGCCCTCAACAACTCCAGACGAGATCCCCACTGATGTTCCCCCGAGCGTAACGCCATTTTACACTCAAGTACCGAGCGAGACGCTTGAACCAACCGCTACAGATCCAGCGTCACCTACGCCGGAGAACACACAGGAACCAACTTCCACAGCAACACCTGCAGCGACGGCAACCTCCACGGCTACCGATATGCCTACGGCAACATTTACGCCTCAGCCGACCTTTACTGCGACCCCTGCGCCTTTTCAGCTGCAATTGATGAATCCCTTTTACTTAAGCAATTTTACTCATCCAGAGTTAGGCTGCGATTGGATGGGGATCGCGGGACAGATATTCAGCAGTGGGGGACAGGTTCAGTTAGATATCCTGATCAAAGCTGGAGGAGAATTAAATGGGAACCCGGTTGAGGAAGAAATGACGATGCCGTTAGCTGATTCTGATATTGATCTAGCCTATGGTCCTGGAGGATACGAACTCACTCTCTCTTTCTCTCCTGTCGACACCGAATCTACCGCCTGGGTTCAATTATTCAGTCTGGGAGGAGACCCCCTTTCGGAGAAAATCTACTTAACGACTTTTGCTGATTGTCAGAAGAACCTAATTCTGATGAATTTCATTGAGCGATAACGAGTACTATAGCGGTACCCAAAGCCCGGAATTTCTTTTCCGGGCTTTTTTTATTTATATATTCACCTTCTCTTTTTCCTGGAAATATTCAAAAAACGTGGTAAGATAAGGCAAGCCTGAACATATTAGCGGAATTAAGTTGAGGTATGCCATAAAATGGTGCTCTCTGATCAATATCAAAGTGAAAGTGTCCAGATGTACCTGGTAACCATTTACCGGATGCGTGAACAGGAAAGTCCTGTGCCTGTACCGCTGCTGGTGGAAAAGATGGGTTTAACGCCGGCTTCAATAAACGAAATGTGCCGGAAATTAGAAAAAGAACAGCTGTTAAGTTATGTGCCATATTCTGGTGTGATTCTCACCGAAAAAGGAGAAGAATTAGCCCGGGATATTCTCAGGAAACATCGTTTATGGGAGGTTTTCCTGGTTGGAAAACTTGATTTTGATTTTGAGGCAGCGCATGATATCGCCTGCCAGTTGGAGCATTATACTCAGGATGATCTGGCGAATCGAATGGAAGAGTTCCTGGAACAGCCCCAGGTTAATCCTCGCGGTGAACCCATCCCCTGGTTAAAAACTGCTCCGCAAAATAAACAGGAGATTTCATTGTTGGGTTTGTCTCCAGGAGATGAAGCAAAAATCACCCATATAAAAGGCGAAAAAGTTGAGACAGGATATTTGTTGAAAAACGAAATGAAACCGGGTGAAGAAGTGCTGGTTATGGCGGTGGATGATACTTCCATGCTGATACTCATCCGGGGAGAACATTTGGTTCTTTCTCAAGAATTGGCCGAGAAGGTGTATGTACAACCAATAGAGTAAAAAAATAAGTGAAAAAAAGGCAATTCATATTTAATCAATCGGGAATCAAATGAAATTATTAAATGTCGATGACAACATTCAAGTCGAAATTATTAGTTGTAAAGGGGGGAGGGGAATTTCTTCAAAACTCAGGCAGTTGGGATTTATGCCGGGTGATCGCATCACAGTAATCCAGAGAGCGCCTTTTAATGGACCTCTCTTGGTGGAAGCCAATGGCAGGACAGTTGCGCTGGGGCGAGGAGTGGCAGGAAAGATCGAGGTAAAAGCATGCGTGTAGCATTAATCGGACAGCCGAATTGCGGTAAAAGTACTCTTTTTAATCAAGTGGCAGGCTATAAAGCGGATACTGGAAATTTCCCCGGTACTACAGTCACATTTACAGAAAGCAGTGTTAAAGTCATTGGGGAAACAATAGACTTGGTTGATTTACCGGGGACTTATTCGTTAACCGCGTCCAACTTGGCTGAAAAGGAAGTTATCCGCTATTTGTCCTCCAATCATGTTGATGTCATTTTAAACCTGGTTGATGCGTCCCATCTCGTTCAGGGATTGGATCTGACTCTTGAGTTATTAGAGCTGGGCAAACCGCTGGTAGTGGGTATGAACATGATGGACGAAGCTGCCCGGATGGGAATTACAATTGATGGTCCTCATTTGCAGCAAATCCTGGGAGTGCCTGTTTTGCCGCTTATTGCCAGTAAGGGAAGGGGAATTAAACAGCTGTTTACTACAGTTCTGGATGCAGGCAGTAACGGCAAAGTTGTAAATAGAATTCCTTACAAAAACCAGCAGGTGGAGGGGATTATTCTGGAGTTGAGTAAAAATCTCCAGGATTTGAACCTGGATTGGAATCGGGAAGCATTGGCTATCCGCCTTCTGGAAGATGGCAGTGAATTGCTCAATGATTCCGAATCTGAACACCAGGAATTGAAAGAAGAGGTAGAAATTTATATCCGGCAGGTCACCGAACAGCAGGGGAAAACTCCTGGTTGGGTATTTTCTGAGGAGCGCCATTTCCTGGCGCAAGAGTTGACCAAGCAGGTGATGACCAGGGGAGAAGAGAGAGTGACCTGGCAAACAAGGGCTGATGATATCCTGCTTCATCCTTTTTGGGGTTATGTGATTTTGCTCGGTATTTTATGGGCTTTCTTCCAGGCTGTTTATCTGACTGGTTCAGCGATTGAAGGCCCCTTGATCTCGCTATTTGATGGTTTGATAGCCAATTTGGGTAAGTACACTGGTGTTGGATCGTTCCTAACAGACATTCTTACAGGAATTTTGCAGGGAATCGCCGGGGGAGTAGCCATCGTACTGCCGTATTTAATGCCTTTTTTGTTAGGAATGGGATTTTTAGAGGATGTTGGATACCTGCCGCGATTGGCATTTTTAATGGATTCATTAATGCAGAAGATGGGACTGCATGGCAAAGCTATAGTACCCTTTATCCTTGGTTATGGATGCAATGTGCCAGCTGTTATGGCTACCAGGACTCTGGAAGACAGGAGGGATCGTTTTCTTGCTGCAACCTTATCTGTCATGGTACCCTGCGCTGCACGAATAGCAGTGATATTTGGATTGGTCGCTTTTTACCTGGGGTCAAAAATTGCCCTGTTAATTTATATATTTAACATTATCGTAATCGCACTGACTGGGAGAATTTTGTCCTGGCGAATACTTAAAAAATCCCCGGGTTTAATCCTGGAAGTCCCTCCCTATCGGATGCCGACATTGAGGACAATGTTGAACAAGACCTGGTTCAGAGCTAAGGAATTTGTTATAGAAGCCTGGCCGATACTGATCGCGGGTAGTATCTTTCTTGAGCTGGCGAACCGGTATAATTTTGCTGGATTCCTGAACCTGCTTGCCCGCCCTTTTACCTGGGTTTTAGGTTTGCCTTCGGCAGTGGGTGTACCCCTGATATTTGGAGTGTTGAGAAAAGAGTTGTCGATGATTATGCTCCGACAGGCATTAAATGTCACTGATATCTCTCAAGCTTTAACTCCCGAACAAATGATCACGTTTACGATATTTGTTGTGTTTTACATACCCTGTTTAGCAACGTTGGCTGCCCTCAGAAAGGAATTGAA
>Ga0255438_1005_pt1 | contig 14543 bp, 11 predicted proteins | sample ANMaggSeSYBR02E3_FD_182639 | JGI IMG/M metagenome (GOLD analysis project Ga0255438, IMG submission 182639) | Sediment cell enrichment communities from methane seep in Santa Monica Basin, California, United Staets - ANME aggregate JGI... | ecosystem: Environmental > Aquatic > Marine > Cold seeps >...
AAGGACACGAAGTAAAAGAACTAAATATCTTTTCGTGGTTAAATATTCTTCATGTCTTTTCTTTATCAGTTAAGTAGGGTGCGATGTATCGCACCATTTTTTTCTAACCGCTCACAAGGTTCTTTTCTTATTAGCCCCGAAGGGCCGAAAGAAAAACATAATTATTCACACTTAACGGCCCCCATGCCCCATGAATACAGACTTTAATTCGTCCTTATCCTAAGAATTATTCGGGCCTGCTCGACTATATCTTCTTTATCATCACCTTCAAATAAAGAAGTGATGTCTTTTACAATCTTACGAGCAATTCTGTAATTTATTCGGGCATGTGTTTTTTTAACCTTTTCGGATAATTTATAATCAGCTTTTATCCGTGCATTATGCAGTGTTGATATCTGGCTACCCATAGCTCTAACATCCACATTATTACAATTGTAAAAAATGTTATATAGTAAATGGGGTTTATTTCGATTGATTTCTATTGCTTCTTGCTCCAACTTCTCTTTTACTAAATGAAAGATTGCATAATATGACCGGCTAATTGATGTGCGAGCATCTGCTTCATGGGAAGAGTCTTTTAATTTATCAGCCGTATTCAAGAATCTAATAGCTTCCATTCTTACTCCATAGTAATCACAAAATATTGCAATTTACTTGACGGCAAAGAACGAGCTATAGCAATGTTGCAGTTATATATACAATCTGCCATATTAGACACATTATTTCTGCTTGAGACTAAAGAAATAGAGATATACTCCCTGCCATACTCCCTGTCGTCCACCAACCGTATTTTGACCTTGGGTCTGGGCTTTAACATAGAACCTATAATCTGCAAGCAAGTTTCAAGCTCTCTTTCGAGGTGATAGGATCGCAGAAAATAATTAACCTCATCATCGACAATCTCAGCCCATTCTGGTAGGAATAATGAGAATACAATATTGTCTTCTGTATTGCCACATGCGTCATCAGTAACAGTATTACTGAATACAGATATCAATTTTGTAGTACTGCTTCTTGGTACATATAGCGCTGCCCATTGAGATGATTTGGCAGCAATATCAACATCTTTATATATCATGCCTGTTTCTTGTGGTAATAATGTCATATCTTTGCCATCTCCCTTTGCTGCTGGCCTAATTCTTCTACATATTTCCCGGAATCAGATAATATTTCTAACAGTCCTGTAGAATCTTTTATATCGAACTCACAATTGCCACCTAAAATAGCTTTGGGTTCTTCAGGATGCTTGGTGCATGTAAGCCGATAAACTGCTTTGCCTTCTTTTGTACTGACAGCAAAACTGATCCGTTCGCCTTTACCGATAGCTATCTGCTGCAATGCCTCACCACAATTTACATATTTACTATCAAACGCCTTCATTTCCTTGGGGTTCTTGAAAGTCAAGGCGCCCTGGACATTGAAGCCGACCTTTGTTAATGGCGTATGGGACAGCAATTTAAAATATTGTTGAGCCATACGGTATATTTTAGTTTTCCCAATCCCCGCTTTTGAATCCAACAATACAAATTTATTTTCTTCGACGGTAAACACTAATGGTCCGTAAGCTAATTGCGTCATTGGCGGGGTGTTAAAATAGGTCGAAAAAGGGGCTTTCGTTTTATCTCTAGTCACAAAATCTCGCCAGGTAATAATTTTGCTTTTCACTAACCAATCATGTGTAAGTATTTGTGGATTCATCCTGCCCAGAACGGTCACGTTCACAAAACTATGTTTATACTCAGCCATAATGTATCCCAATCTAACCTTTTCTCTATTTGCCTTCATTGTTTCATCAATTAAGGATTATACTTCAGTATCGCCAAAATATCCTTTTGAGTCAAATATTTAACAAAAAGCACTACTTTGATGCAACCGCCAAAAGTCCGAAAAAAAACCGCAAAAACAAAGAATACAGAATATTATTGAAAACGAATAAATGGAACAAAAGATAAAGTGTGAATGGTTATGTTTTTATTTTGCCCCTTCAGGGCGTAAAAATATATATTGTTTCTTCTACCCAGGGCGTTGCCCTGGTCTGGTCTATTTTGCCCTTTCAGGGCGAATAAAGAGAAGAACATTAAAGTGGTGAATTGGAATGTCTGAAGAACAACAAAATGCGGTAATTCAAACGATGGGGCTGACGAAGGTTTTTCGCGATTTCTGGGGACACCAGAAAGTTATCGCTGTCGATGACCTCGACCTGGAAGTTCGGCCACAAGAAGTGTTCGGCCTGTTAGGACCCAACGGCTCCGGTAAAAGCACCACTATCAAAATGCTGCTGGGATTACTGTATCCGACACGCGGCAGAGCACGAGTGCTGGGTAGTCTGCCGGGTGATATAAAAACCAACGCGTATATAGGCTATCTGCCCGAAGAGTCGTACCTCTATCCGTTTCTGAACGCCAGCGAGACACTTGATTTTTATGGTCGATTGTTCGGTCTGCCACGGCAGCAACGGCGTAAAAGAATCGATAGCCTGCTGGAAATGGTGGGACTGGCCAGCGCAGTACATCGGCCTATCGGAGAATATTCCAAAGGCATGATCCGACGTATCGGATTGGCCCAGGCACTGATAAACGATCCGGACCTGCTGATTCTCGATGAACCGACCGCAGGACTGGACCCGATCGGTACCCGACAAATAAAAGACCTCGTCCGCGAACTCGGCAGGCGCGGTAAAACCGTATTGCTGTGCAGTCATCTGCTGGCAGATGTCGAGGATGTCTGTGACCGTATCTGTATCCTCTACGGAGGTAAAGTCCAGTCCGAAGGAACAGTGAAAGATATGCTCACACGCGGCCGATTTACTCAGATCGTCAGTCCGGCTCTATCAGAACAAACCCTGAATAAAATCGAAAATATCATCCGCGACGAATGCCCAGAAGACGATCGGCAAATTGTAGTAAGTACGCCACGCGATAAACTCGAAGATGTCTTCCTGAAGATTGTCTCCGAGGCACAGGCGGCAGAGGTGGAAACATCAGGCGCTATGATGGGGGCAGGAGTAAGTGATTTTCTTACCGGCTCAACTCCATTACAAGATGAATCAACAGTCGTTATCGAACAGTTGGTCTCGCCGCAACAACCTACGGCCGATACAACCGAAACAGAAATTCAAAAGACACAATTGGAACCGGTCGAAACCGATAACGTCCGGCAGGATGTGCTCGAATCGCTGGTCGAGTCCCCGGATACCGAAGTAACGCCAATTCCAGTTGATAATTCCGCCCAGCCTTCAGGCCCAACCATGCCTGTTGATACAGTCGAGGTGAAAGAAAACGAAACAGGCGATTCATCGGTGGACCGCTCTGTTCTCGATGATCTGCTCGGAGATGAAAAAGTAGAGGGTGGAGAGTAGAGGGTAAACCGTTGAAACGGTTGAAAGGAGATTTATACGAATTGTGAACCCCTCACTAAAGTGAGGGGCTAATGAGAAAAGAAAATGCGTGGGGTAAGACCCCACCCTACGGAAGAACCCCCGCTTGACAGCAGGGGCTGGTGAAGAAAGTGTTTGGAGTGTAAAGACGATCAGTGAATAGAATATGGGCTATAGCACGAAACCTGATTATAGAAGTTCTGCGTATGCGGATCCTAATGGTCTTTATCCTCGCGGTTACCGCCTGCAATACCGTTTTTCTGGCACTGTGGTTACGCGGCTACTCTGGCAGGGCCGATGAAAAAGTACAGACCTTTTTGAGCTATAGCCTGAGTTTTACCGCTACGTTCCTGGCGCTGCTGACGATATTTATCTCAATAGCCACCATTACCCGCGATATTAAACGCAAAGAAATATTTACCGTTGTTACCAAGCCAATAAAACGGTTCCATTTCCTGTTAGGTAAATTTCTTGGAATGGCCCTGCTGAACCTGGTCTTATTAAGCATTTCCGCAGCGATGATCTTCGCGCTTGCCTGCTATTACCTGCCACGAGGCAATAATGTGACGGCTAACGAGAAAGCGCATCTGAAACAACTGGTGTTCACCGCACGACGAGCCGTTACACCGGAATATAAAGACGTGCAAGCCGATGTCAAAAAATGGGTCGATGAAAAAGTTCAGGAAAAACTCCGTAATGAACCCGGCCGCTATGGAAATAATCCAGTCGAAGTCGAAATGATGCGCCGTGTGCTGACGGTAGATAAAACCAAGGAATTCATCGCGCAACAGGCCGCAGTACCGCCAGGCGGTCATCTGGTATGGCACTTTACAGGCGTCAATCCGCCTGACCGGGAAAATGGTTATGTGTTCGTCCGTTTCAAGCAGGATGTAACTATCAGTCCGCCTGATTCGCATACCTATAACGAATGGATGTTCGGCCCTCAAGACCCTGTTGTCTATGGCGGTACGATACGCCCCCGATCACGCGATGTCATTCGAACAGTCCATGAGTTTGCCGTACCGGCAGGGAGCGTTTCCGAACAGGGCGACCTCTATGTCTTATACCATAACCCATTGCTCAATCGAGACACAACAATTATTTACCAGCCCGGTACGGGGATCGAGGTGCTCTATGTCGCGGGCACTTTCTCCGGGAACTTCCTTCGCACAACGGCCTTGATCTATCTGCGTTTGTTGTTTATGGGAACCATCGGTCTGGCTATGGGTGCGTGGCTGAGCTTTCCCGTCGCGGTTTTGCTGGTGTTGGTGGTCTATGTGCTGGGACTGAGCAGTAACTTTATCGCCGCGGCGATTAGTTACGAGACCAGTGACGCTCTTAATATGTTTATTACCATTATAATGAAGTTTTTGCCCAGTTTTTCATCCTGGGACCCGGTGCCCATGATCGAAAAAGGCAGACTGGTGTCTGTGAACTTAGGCGGTAGTCTGCTCAATGTACTGGATTTGTTTTTGCAGGGTGAAAAAATCACCCCCGATGTGTGGGATAACCTCCTGTTGTTGAAAGATTTATTGATCGGCGTAGTCGCAGGCTCCTTCGGATACCTGGTGTTCAGATTCCGTGAACTGGCCAGGGTTGTAGTGTGAAGAATATTTTAAGATTTTAAGATTTGAGATTTCAAAATCATTAAATCATTAAATGGCTAAATGTTAAAAGATATGCGTAAAGGATATTTAACATCTGTGTTTCTGGGGTTGTTGGGCGTTGGTTTTTTGACAGCCGCGGCCGCTCTTCTCGATCCCATCTACTCACTCCGAAAAGAGTATAAACTGCAATCGGAAAACCCCCTGAAAGACAAGCAGATTTCAGCCGAGCTACGATTGCCGCCGGTAATACTTTTTACCTTTCGCGCTCTGGCAATCGATTACCTGTGGATTCGGGCGGAAAAACTCAAGGATGATGGTCAGTATTTTGACGCACTCCATCTGGCCCGTATGATTTGCGCTCTCCAGCCCAATCTCGCCAGCGTCTGGGATTTTCAGGCGTGGAATATGGCATATAATATCTCCGTAACACTGCCAACTCCGCAACAACGCTGGAACTGGGTCCGAGCCGGCTATGAACTGCTGCGAGATAAAGGACTCCAATACAACCCGCACAGCCTTAAGATTTATCGCTCACTGGCCTGGACATTCCAGCATAAAATCGGCGCTGTCAGCGACGACCATCATCGATATTATAAATTGCAGTTGGCACTGGATATGACGCCATTGCTTACGCCGCTGAATAGTCAGGAAATCAATTCCGTTCAGGATATCGCGGCTATGGCTGAAATTGAGTCCGATTGGGATAAATTCAAATCCGACCAGAAAGTCGCTGAATTACTCGATAAAATCCGAAAGGCCGAGCCGAAATTCAGCGACAGGGAAAAATTGTTCGACGGTCTGATGGGAATTCGTACAAATCCGACCGATTACGCCCCCGCTCTGCACCAGGTAGTAGCAGATAATCGCTATAATCCGGCCCTGAAGAATCTCGATGTGTTTATCCGCGCACGTGAACTGCGCGCCCGCTGGAAACTCGAACCAAAACGAATGGCTGAGATTAATAAAAAATACGGTCCCATCGATTATGAAAAAGAGGACACTCATCTGAGTATGGATTGGCGGCTGCCCTGGACTCATGCTATTTACTGGGCGGTACGTGGGCTGGAATCCGCCGAGACCAAAACCGGCTTCGACGTCCTTAACCTGTATCGAATCGTTTATCACTGTCTGCAGGAACTTTATCATTACGGTAATCTGCAGATACTGGCTTACGCGTATCCCGGTCAACCAAAACCGGTCGGGCCAACCAAAGAAGTGCGGGACGCACCACAAGACGTCAAACTAATGCTGTTTAACAGCCAGGACCTGAGGATGTTTCCCGTCGCGTATCAGGCGACGCTGGATGTGCTCAAGACATACGAGGAAGCCGGCGACAAAACACTGACCGGCGTAGAAGACGCCTCCGCCTATTTGTGTCGGGCCGGTATTTCCAGCTTCTATCTGTCCGGCCATCGACGACTCGCACAAAAATATTATGATCAACTCCGCAAACGCGATCCGGATAATAAAGACTATCATGTCTCCCTGGATGCCTTTATGCAGGCCGATATGAGAGAAGAAATAAAGACCATTACACCAAAAGACGCCAGCGATTATATCATCAGCCTTTTACGTGACAGTTACTATCGCTATGCCATCGGGGACGATGAAAACGCCGCTATTCGGGAAAGCTGGGCACTGCAGGTTCATAAAGTTATGCTGGCGCAACATCCTGTCTCCGAAGATGTAACCCAGCGAATGACCCTAAGGCCATTTCACGATTTACGCCAGTTGGCACTGATGGATTTTCTGAATGATCCACGCGCCAATCCCGCAATTAAAGAAATGATGATGACCAGAATTAAAAATTACGATCCCGCCCTGTTTGAGAAAGTTATGGCAGAGTGGGAAAAACAGAACAAATCGACAAAATCACCAAGGAAACCTCAACAGAAATAATCGGTCAAAGAGCACCGCTCCTCCTTCGGCGGACAAGTCCTCCTTCGGCGGACAAGTCCTCCTTCGGCGGAAAGATGGCACCCGGCACAAATAAATGTATCAGATTCGCTGCGTTAAACCACAGGAAGTGAATGAGGCCCTGACGCTGTTGCTTGATTCCGGCAGCTCCGGTGGTAGTTTGGATTCGCGTGAGGTCGAGGCTAAAGTAAGGGCCTTTCGCGCTATAGCCCTGAAGGAGAAATACGATCTCAGCCGCCATATTGTGGTACTCCGCGGCGATGAGATGGTTTTCACGTGCCTGTCCGTCCCTAACGATGGCGGAACCGCGTTTGTCTATTCCTCAACGCCCGATCCGGCTGATTCGCAACTCGATAAATATGCCGTCGAGGCAGTACAGCAATTGAGCCAGTGGGTCCTCTCGTCCGACAGCAATCTGCTGGAAGTCCTGCTCGATACCGAAGACGACCTCCGTAAAAGAATCTTTTTACGCTGCGGCTTCAGAAAATTGACCGATTTGCTTTATCTGTCCCGCGCAGGCACCCTTCCAGTCCGACAGTTCAATGTGCCCGAAAATATCCGTTGGGTCAATTACGATCAAAAAAACCATGATTTATTCAAAGATGTCATCTGTCGAACCTATCGCGACAGCCTCGACTGCCCGGAACTGGAAAATCTGCGGGATATGGAAGATGTCATTCGCTCCCATAAGGCAGCCGGTTCGTTCGACCCCCGTCGGTGGAAACTACTGCTGTGCCACGATGAGCCGTGCGGGGTTCTGTTGCTGTCCCTTTTGCCGGATAGTAATTCAATGGAATTGGTCTATATGGGACTTACTCCGCCTGTTCGGGGTCGAGGCTGGGGCCGACTGCTGCTCCAGGAAGCAGTTGAATGCTCTCGTCAGAGCGGGGTAAGCTGTCTGATGCTGGCAGTGGACTGCCGTAATCATTGGGCCAGGCGACTCTATAAGCAATTTGACTTTACGGAATTCCTCCGACGTACCGTTTTATTATACGCATCGGGGGCTAATCAGCCATGCTGACACCCATCCACCTCGAAGACTCGGTGGCTGCCACCCGTCGCGTTACCGACAAAACAAGTTCCACAGGTTATCCACATTGGCATTTATGTTGTGTATAAAAGGTGGATAGAATATTTTTTTTGTTTGTAACTATTTACCTCTACACTCTCTCAAGCGTGTGGAAAAAAAAACATATAATTTTGTTTGAATCTTTTTAACAGAATCATAATATTAGATTCCATAATCAAGTTTTTATTCGTACTTGATAACTCCCGTGAGGAGAGTGTTGCATTTCACTTGAGAAATGGTTTCAGGGTTAGGCAGACTTGTTGTTAATGACCGGAGTTTTACAAAATTTCTGTTAATAACAGACTCAAGCCCTTTTGGAGAAGTGCCGTGAAGACAGAAATTGTCGATACCGTTGATAAAATTAACGAAGCTATCGCCCGTAAAGTCGGGCAGCAGCGATTTAAGATATGGTTTAAGAATTCCACACGCCTGATAATCGAAGATGACTATGTTAAAGTCGGTGTGCCGAATCTCTTTATCGGTGGGTGGATTGAAAATCATTTTGCGAGCCAAATACAAGAGGTTGTTGCCGACATTGCTGGTCGGCCCATGAAGGTAATCTTTGCCATCGATCCGGAATTGTTCGGCTCCCAACGCCGACGACAACTCGATTCGCAAGCGGAATCGGTTGCCAAGAGTACCAATCCCTCGTCCCATCGCCGTAACCGGCTCAGTCCTCAGGTTCGACAAAATCTACGTTTCAGACTGGAAAATTTTGTGGTCGGCCCTCCCAATCAACTGGCCTACAGCGCCGCCAGTACCGTCGCGGCTGAACCACGCACACATTTCAATCCACTGTTCATCCACGGCGGCTGCGGACTGGGTAAAACACATCTGTTGCAGGGACTCTGTAACACGGTTCTGAAAAACCGTCCCGAAACCAGCGTTCTTTATGTCTCCGGAGAAGAGTTCACGAATCAGTTTATTCTGGCCCTGAAAATGGGTAAGCTGGATTTTTTCCGCCGTCGATTCCGCCAGACAGATCTTCTGGTTATCGATGACATCCATTTTCTGGCCAGTAAAAAGGCCACGCAGGAAGAATTTCTGCATACCTTCAATGCCATCGACACCGCCGCCAAGCAGGTTGTGCTCGCTTCAGACGCTCCGCCCAAGATGATCGGTCAACTCTCCGACAGCTTAGTCAACCGATTTGTCTCCGGTATGGTCGTTAAGATCGAGCCGCCCGACTTCGCCACCCGCTGCGCCATCCTGCGTCAGCGGGCCGCGGCCATGAATAAAGACGTTCCCATCCCGGTTGTTGAGTATATTGCTGAAAATATTCGCGCTAATGTCCGCGAACTGGAAGGGGCACTTCTGAAATTAGTGGCATACGCCTCGCTGAGCCGATTGCCCATTACCCTGTCCCTGGCCCGCGAATCACTCGAAGACCATATCATCCGCACCGACCCAATCGTTCATCTTTCAGACATCGAGGCTGTGGTAACCACCTTTTTCGGCATTACCCCCGCCGATGTTCATTCCTCCCGCAAAACCCGCACGATAAGTCTGGCCCGGTCCCTGGCTATGTATCTGGCCCGAAAGCATACGTCAATGTCTTTTCCTGAGATCGGTCGTTTTATGGGCAATAAAAACCATGCCACCGTTATTCTCGCCTGCCGAAAAGTCAAGGGACTGCTAAACGGTCAGGGGAAACCTGTTATATGGGAATCTTCCGCCGGCAGACGCGAAATGAAAGCCGAAACCCTGTTGCATAAACTCGAATCTACGATTAATAGATGAGTGGAGAAGAAGACAGAAGAAAAGAAGAATACAGAATTCAGAATGCAGAAGATATAAGAGATGGTACACGGATGACGCGGATGCAACGGATTGGACGGATAAGAAAGACAGAAGATAGCGAATGTAAAAACATTGCCGATAAATTGTGGAAAGCTAAAAAACACCTCTCCGCCTTCGGCGGAAAGGTGCCACCCAGCCGAATAAGAGTGCTACACGGAGTGTGTCTTCCACTTTAGAGTAAATGGCGGGCATGGCCCGCCCTACAGAACCCCCCGATTTATTATGGAGTATAAATAATGAGCGGACAAAAGAGTACAATGTTCCCTTTTCAGATAACGCGTCGTGATGTGCTCAAGGTGGGTACGGCAGCGGCCCTGCCACTAATTAACGCGAGTTGCGCAATGGCCAAAGAGAAAACTTTGAAATCAATCCAATTGACTATCGGGGTTGCCACGCCGGGTTTTCGCGATTATACGAACGCCCAACTTGCCGAGGCACTGGCGCAGGAAAACATTAAAACCATACAGTTCTTCCTGAGCCAATCCGACAGCAATTACTGGAAGTACAACGGCCGGTCCGATCTGTCCGGTCTCACCGGCCGCCGCTGTGAAGAGATAGCAAATACTTATCGGTCGGCTGGTATTTCCATCCACAGCATAGGCGTCTATACGAACTTAATCCATCCGGATGAGGCCGAACGGAACGCTAATCTCGCTTATTTCGACAGGATGATGAAGGTTGGAGCAGATATGGGTGCGCATACCTTCATAACAGAAGCGGGCCACTATCAGCCGGAAGGGCCATCGAAAAGATTCGCGTATCATTTCCTGGGAGAAGTCTGGAAAAAGATGGTGGCTACCGGAAAAGAATTGGCCGAACTGGCTGAACGCCGTAAGGCTACGGTATTAGTGGAACCGTACTTCGGCGATTTCTTCGCAAGCGCCAAGCGAACCCGAATGTTCCTCGAAGAAGTCGGATCGCCGCGAATCCGGGCACTGCTCGATCCCGCAAATCTGCTGGAACTGAACGATCTGGAAGAAATGTTCGATCAACTGGACCCATGGATTGAGTGCTTCCATGCCAAAGATCGGAAACTGCATGTCATACGCGGAGTGGCGGCGGGCCAGGGCGATCTCGATTATCGAAAGTTTGTTACTATGGCAGCCAAACAAAAACCTCATATTCCGCTGATTGTCGAGTATGTCGGACGGAACAACTACAAAGAAGCCCTGAAACACCTGCGAGATACAATGCGCGAGGTCGGCGTAGGCTGGAAATAGAAAACTATAAGAGAATTCAGAATTCAGAAGACAGAAGAGAAAAAAAGAGAAGAGATAGAACACGGATGCAAAGGATTGGTACGGATAAGAAAAACAAAAGAAGAGAAGAATTTTAGATTTGAGATTTAATGATTTAAGACGAGAGGGGCAGGAAAACCATGCTTAAGCTTGCTTATGCTTCGCATAAGCTATGCGTAAAGCATGCCACCCATCCGGTGCTAATGAGTCGGTCAAAGAGCACCTCTCCGCCTTCGGCGGAAAGGTGGCACTCGGCGAAAAGTAGAGAGTAGAGAGTAGAGGGAAGAATTGCATAATGGAACCATTAATAATCAGTATAAGCGGGTTGCGGGGGGTTGTTGGGAAATCACTCAGCCCCCAGTTGGCTGTCGAGTATGGTATGGCCTTCGGCACGTTCCTTTGCCGGGAAAATCCCTCCGAACAACGGCCTCGTGTTTGTATCGGGCGAGACGGTCGGCCCTCCGGGGCCATGCTGGCCGCGGCGGTCAGTGCCGGCTTGATGGCGGTTGGCTGTGAGACTGTCGATCTGGGTATCGTTACGACGCCCGGCGTGGGCCTGATGACCCGGTTTTTGTCCTGCACCGGCGGCGTAGTAATCACGGCCTCGCACAATCCCGTCGAATGGAACGGCGTTAAACTTCTAAGAAATGACGGTATCGCCTTTCCGTCGGATCAGGCCCAGTGTATCCGGCAGATATATTACGATAAACAATTCACCCCCGGAGATTCCCTGAGCGTTGGCGGCGCTTCCACAGATGCCCGCTCACATGCCGTCCATGTCGATACCGTATTGCAACTATGCGACAAAATCCTGATCTCATCGAAGCGATTCAAGGTTGTACTCGATAGTATTAACGGGGCCGGTTGCGTCGTTACGGCTAACCTGCTCTCAAAACTGGGCTGTGAATATATTCATATCAATAACCGTCCAACCGGCCTTTTCGCCCATACCCCCGAACCGACCGCCGAGAACCTCTCCGAACTTGGCCCAATAATCAAACAACATTCCGCCCATATCGGTTTTGCCCAGGACCCTGATGCCGATCGATTGGCCGTCATTGACGAAAACGGCTGTTATATCGGTGAAGAATATACATTGGCCCTGGCTGCCAAATATATATTCGGGAAAAAGAAGGGGGCCGCCGCTGTGAACCTGTCCACCTCCCGAATGATCGACGATCTGGCTGCCGCGGCCGGCTGTACCGTTATCCGCACGCCTGTCGGCGAAGCGAATGTCGCCCAGGCCGCCCAAGCCAATAATTGCATTATAGCCGGTGAAGGTAACGGCGGTGTCATCGATTTGCGTGTAGTGCCGGTCCGGGACAGTCTGGTAGGCATTGTGCTGATCCTACAACTTATGGCAGAGACTGGTAAGACCGTCAGCCAACTCGTAGATGAGATACCCCGCTATCATATAGTAAAAACCAAGTTTCCCTGCCCGCAGGAAAAGGCCGGCTCTATCCTGAATACAGTCGAGCAGCATTACCGGGCAATTCAAGCAGATAATGTTACAATCGATACAAGCGACGGTGTTCGCGTCGATCTGCCCGAAGGCTGGGTCCAACTGCGAGCCAGTAATACCGAGCCGATTATGCGGATTATGGCTGAGTCCGCTAACGCTGCTGACGCCCAAAAACTCATCGATCAAATCAAGGCAGTTGTGAAAATATAGGTCAACCATCCACCTCGAAGACTCGGTGGCTGCCCACGTCGCCACACGGAGTATGCCTCCCACTTTAAACACCGGTCGCCACACGAAGTGTGATTGGTACTTTGTCCAGTTTATATGGCTTCGTCGGCTCGAATATGGCAGCCGGTACGCATTTCACCTGCCTGCATGGCATATTGTTCTGATTTGATATGGATGGGGTTAGTGACGTAAGTCTTTGTCAAATAAGAAGATGTCTCGGCTACATACCTGTTTGGCACGCTCTTTGCTCTGTTTTAATCAGAGGAAGATATGTTTATTGCCGGTGTATGGCAAAGCTGAACATTTATACTATAGGAGCAAAACAATGTCGAAAATTATTGGCATAGATTTAGGTACCACTAATTCGGTTGTCGCAGTATTGGAAGGGACCACCCCCAAAGTCCTGATTAATTCACAAGGCTCGCGTCTAACTCCGTCTGTGGTTGCCTTTACCGATAAGGGTGAGCGGCTCGTCGGCCAAATTGCCCGGCATCAGCAGGTTACCAACCCAACAAATACTATTTATTCCATTAAACGGTTTATGGGGCGTCGGCACAATGAAGTGTCCAGCGAGGAAAAGATTGTCCCATATACAATTGTGGGTGGTCCGGAAGAGCTTGTAAAGGTTGAGGCCCGCGGCAAGCAGTACACGCCTCCAGAGGTCTCCGCGATGGTACTTCAGGACCTCAAAAAGACCGCTGAGGATTATCTCGGTGAAAAGGTTGATCGCGCAGTCATAACCGTCCCGGCCTATTTTAACGATGCCCAGCGTAAGGCCACCAAGGACGCCGGCCAGATTGCCGGGCTTAAGGTAGATCGGATTATCAATGAGCCTACCGCTGCCGCCCTTTCTTACGGGTTGGAAAAAAAGGCTGACGAGAAGATTGTCGTCTTTGACTTTGGCGGCGGAACCTTCGATATTTCTATCCTGGACATCGGCCCGGATGTAGTGGAGGTGCTCAGTACCAATGGCGATACGCATCTGGGCGGTGATGATATCGATGAGTTGCTTATCAGGCATATCGCCGATGAGTTCAAGAAAAAAGAAGGCATCGATCTTCGTCAGGATTCGATGGCCCTGCAGCGGCTCAAGGAAGCTGCCGAGAAGGCCAAGTGCGAACTGAGTACGTCGCTCGAAGCGACAATTAATCTGCCCTTTATCACGGCCGATCAGTCCGGCCCGAAGCATCTTCAAATGACCATCAACCGCAGTACGTTCGAGCACCTGATTGGGGACGTTCTTAAGCGGCTCAGGGTTCCCTGTGAAAAGGCCCTGGCCGATGCCAAACTGTCCGCCGGTGATATTAACGAAGTTGTGCTTGTTGGCGGCTCTATTCGTATTCCAAAGGTTCAGGAACTGGTCAAGGAGATTTTCGGCCGTGAGCCTAACAGGAGTATCAATCCCGATGAGGTCGTCGCAGTCGGCGCCGCTATTCAAGGCGGTGTTCTGGCCGGTGATGTAAAAGATATCTTATTGCTCGATGTTACCCCGTTGTCACTTGGCGTTGAGACTCTTGGAGGGGTTATGACCAAACTGATCGAACGAAATACCACAATCCCCACCTCCAAAAAAGAGATATTCAGCACCGCCGCCGACAATCAGACTACTGTCGATATTCATATCCTGCAGGGTGAGCGGGAATTTGCCGCTGATAACCGTACCCTGGGCCGCTTCCAGTTGGCCGGCCTCCCACCGGCACCCCGCGGAATGCCCCAGGTCGAGGTCTCATTCGATATAGACGCCAACGGAATCCTTAACGTCTCCGCCAAGGATATGGCTACTCAAAAAGAGCAGTCCATAGAGATTGATGGGTCGTCCGGTCTGTCCGACGAAGAGATCGACCGC
>Ga0255438_1006_pt1 | contig 13494 bp, 9 predicted proteins | sample ANMaggSeSYBR02E3_FD_182639 | JGI IMG/M metagenome (GOLD analysis project Ga0255438, IMG submission 182639) | Sediment cell enrichment communities from methane seep in Santa Monica Basin, California, United Staets - ANME aggregate JGI... | ecosystem: Environmental > Aquatic > Marine > Cold seeps >...
AATCATGGTCGATTTGATCGAAGCATGATTTAATATCAGCTTCGAAGACCCACTGAGCAGACGTTTTCCTGCACAGAGACAAAAAGCATTGAGCAATGGCATCGGCACATGACCTTTTTTCCCTGAACCCATAAGAGTTCGGGTCAGCTGTTGTCTCAGCAACAGGGTCCAGTGCTATTGCATACAGAGCTTGCATAGCCCTGTCATACATCGAAGGTATACTCAAGGGTCGCTTTTTGCCACTCTTTTTCAGGATATACACCCTTCGAAGAGGCATTGGAGTGTAGCCTCTTGCTTTGAGGCTTCTGGCCGCATGGAGTTTGTCCAGATCGTTTAACCAAACAATTCTGTCCACTCCCGGAGTTTTACCTCCTTTGTTGGAAGTAATTCTAAATACAGCCAGTAACTTAGCATAAAATGATTTGGAGACCAGGTACATCAGGGCTTTCGCTTTACCCCAACGACCTTCTTTCACAGCCTTGGCAATCCTTCTTTGCAGCCTGCGCACGTTTTGGATAATCTTACGCCAATTGATGGTGTTCCAATTATCCGTGTGGTGTGGTAGTGCACACGATAAATTTGCATCCTCGTTCATTTGCTTTCTACCATTGACAGGTTCTATAAAGTTTTCTTGCCATGAAGCACCGGTTGGAGGTCAGCAGGACTTTCATCCACAGTAATGTTTCAACTGCTATCTGCACCATTACAGTGCAGCATTCGCTTGTTCCAACTTCTCTGTCCGACGTTTCCCGATGCCTTACGGTTACGGTTTTATCCCGGTTATCTACGTGAGATAGATGGGAGAGAGCGCCGGGCTTCCACGTTCCGTATAAATGACCAATGTATGGGGTTAGACTCATCCTGTCTGCCGGCTGATCTACGTTCCCGTATAAGCTGCGTTAAACGCTTATACTTGCCAGCCTACCTTTTGGTACGAAGCGTATCATTCTCTTTTTCGCTCCTTACGTACTCACGGCAGTTGCGGAGTGTTCAAATACTTTAGCCATACCCATAAACCCATGCCCTATATCGGCGTTGAGACTCCGAAGACTGTCCACCTCACGGTTTTCAGCCTCGTTTTGAGGATACTCGATCCAAACGTTTGGTACAATTTCCCGGGAGCTTCAACCAATAATGGCTGCACCATACATCAGTTGTCCCGGTAGGGTACTGCTGGGGAAACAGCAGGTTCTATCAAAGAACTAAGTCTCAGTAAAACTATCATTTATACGACTTCGTGTCGCAACAACGGTTAGTATATGAAAAGTAAGCGATTCCGAAGCACAAATCTTTCAACTTAAAAGAATGTTGAAACGGGCCACAAACCTTGATACTACTACTATCTCGCTTATTTTTTATATACATTGTTGTGCTTAGTACTTGTTCAGTTTCTTGTCCTTTTTATAGTTCTTAATCATCTTTCCGAAATCCTTGTCCTTTTTGCGTTTCTCCGTAACAGTTGATTCGAAATGAGTTTTTTCTCTTTCCATTTTCAGGTAATTTTGATAAGAATCTTTATCGATTTCTCCTTTTTCAACGGCTTCCAGTATCGCACAGCCATCTTCGTGAATATGGGTACAATCTTTGAATTTGCAATTTTGAGATAATTCAATAATAGCGTTAAATGTAATCTCTAAACCGCTTGTTGTATCCGCAATTCCAACTTCTCTCATTCCTGGATTGTCAATTAAGATTCCGCCATTTTCAAGAATAATTAATTCCCTGTGACTTGTAATGTGCCTACCCTTTTTTGTACTTACACTTATTGAATCGGTTTTCATTAGTGCTTTGCCTGAAATATTATTTAACAGAGTTGATTTACCAACGCCTGACGAACCAAGTAAACAATAGGTATTGCCTTTCACAAAAATCTCATTTAATCTGTCATATCCAATTTCTGTTTCATTACTGATTGCAACTATTGGTACAAATTTAATTCTCTCCGTTATATTGTCCTGAATGTCTTTTAATTGCAAGTCGTTTATTAAGTCAATCTTGCTAAGTATAATAATTGGCTTCACATTGGAAGCATTACAAATGGTTAAGTATCTTTCTATTCTATTTATATTGAAATCTCTATCAACAGCCTGAACAATTAAGGCAAAATCAATATTTGATGCAATAATTTGTATTTCCCCAAATTTTCCAACAGCCTGTCTCTCTATTATTGTTTTTCTCGGGAAAATAGCGTGAATAAGCACTTTGTTTTCATCATATTCCGAAATTGCAACCCAATCTCCTACAGCAGGAAAGTCAGACCTTTTTTTTGCAGTAAACCTTAAACTACCTACTAATTCCGCTTCAAATTCATTTTCAGTCGTCTTAACAATATATCTTTCTTTGTGTTCTGATATTACTCGTCCGACATCAAATGAATCAAGTCCTTGTTCCATTCGGTGATTTCTCAAATTTGCATTATATCCTAAATCTGCGAGTATCATTTTTCTTTTCCTGTATTAAGCACAACGGTCCAGTGTATGTGAAGCGTGTGAAGGTTTCAACAAAATTTCATATATATTCTGGCAATGTCTGGAATTTGTCACACGATAGCTGGTTATATCTATTACGAAACGTTTCATATACACGTTGTTGTGCGTTCGTGCCTTATAATATTCCATGGCTGGGTTGTTTTTACTATTTCAATTTACTGGCCTCCGCAATATTAGGAGGGGAATCATCATCTTTAATCTTAGGAACTTTTCTAATCCATATAAATTGTCTAAGTGCTGAAGTAAACCCAGCTATAGTCATTCCAAAAATGAAATGAGATTTAGAAATAAATGATAAGATCAGCATTAGCAGAAAGGTGGAAAAATATCTGCCGGATTGCGTAATCAAACCTGTCCTTTGGTGCATCCATAATTTGCCATGAAGACCTTTACGTCCAGCTCTATACCCAAATAAATTACTAAGATGTTGTGTGATTACTAAAAGGAAAAGACCCCAGACATAACCAAGGAATAATTCGCACCATTCATTTGGAATAATTGTTAGTGCAAAATAGACTGCAATACCAATTGCTAATGAAACAAGAATGTGTTTAATAGAGATTAGTTTATTCTTTGCAATATCCTTCTGCAGCATCGGATTCCCTTCGATAGTATTAATAGGGTAACTCTGATAATGCTTGAAGTAGTGTTTTTTCATTTCCCTCTCCTGGGCAAGTGAGAGTAACCAATCACACCACATTAAAATCACTGTTATTAGTCCCGAAAATATTGGATTATTTATAAACTATACAATCATATAGTTTTACAATTTTAGTTAATATGAATCTCTGGCATGACGCACAACGGATGGCGCTATGGTGCGTATCCCGTAGGGTATGCACTATAACGCGTGTTAGCCATTGTATTATTTCGTTGTTCTAATATATTCAAATACAGGGTCAATCCCACTATTATAATCGTGAAAGCTTGTTTCTATTAAAACGTCAGGGTAAAAGGCATCCTTGTCTTGCTCACAAAGTTCAAAATACTTTGTTGAATAGCTTAACACTAATCCAGAACTTGGGAGAGACATCTTTTTTATCTCCCCATAACTATTTGGTTTTCCACTTGTCAGGTCTCCCACAAAGATAGCAGCGGTATGATTCCTGAAATCTATCGTGTTTATCAATCCCGAAGAAAAAGTACGAAAACCTGTAATTACGAATAATTTCCCTTTCTGATTAACCTTGGTGGAGGTTAACTTTTTAATCAATCTTGTTCCTAAATGAGAAGCACCTCCTCCATTAAACCTTAAATCAAAGACTATTTTCTCAATTGGTTGTTGCTCAATGGTTTTCAATATTTCTTTTTGAAACTTAAGAAATGAAGGAAATGTTTTAGCTCTTTTGCGTGATCCTAAAATCATCTCTACTTCCTTGCTCCAGCACCTGTTATATTGCACATAATAAATACTATCTTCTTTGAAATAATCTTCAGTAAAGAATCTATTCTTGTTTCTCCAGCAAAAAGCCATCGAATCCGGTTCATATGAAAGTACTTTGCTTCTTTTTAGTTCAGAGATACTAATGGAAAGATTGGACTCAATACCATTTACATCTTTTAATATTAAGTCAATACCATCACTATCTGCGAATCCGAAATAAGTTAAATGGGGAACAAAATTAATCAACCGAGGTATTCTATTTTTAATGGATGATTGATTATCAACCACAATCAAAGTACTTAAACTATCAACAATTTGAGTAATCCCAAACCCATTTATTGATATTAATTTTTTGCCAAGTAATTGCTCGAATCCTAATCTTGCACCAATTATATACAAACCATCACTGAACCAATATAGACTAAATGGTAATATTTGGTCTGCTTTTCTAAACTCACCAATACCTATTCCGGTATGACTATCACCAATCTTGGCAATTAGTTGCAGAAGTCTATTCAATATCTCATAATCCGTCAGTTCAGGCACATTCTGAATCAATTTATCTATACCTCTGTTGAAATCATGCTCTGAAAGTTGAAAAAATAAATCGTAATGATTTTTGGGAAGCTCTTGTTGTAAGTACCTCAAATCAGAAATCCAATCTATCTTAGTGTCAGTTTGTGCATTAGAGCATAATCCTAAAGTAAAAATCAATAAGGTCAAGAAAGCTTTTTCCATTGTTCTGTCTATGAACATATAATGGCTAACGGTTGGCGCTATGAGCCGTTATTAGCCGCCATCCGTTTTTTAGTTTTTACAAAAATAAAGATAGGGGATAAGGTAATATGAATCAATATTGGTTTGATGTGCGGCGATGCTGGCCGTTGCGTTGGGGAATTTCTTTTACCTTTCCCATACAATTAAATGCCGCTTGCTCCGCAGTCTCTGGTGGCAGGCCAGCAAATGGCTTATAACGTGTGTTGGCGACTTTAGCTTCCATTTCTGATCTTGCTTACTATCCTTATTCACAAGCATACCGGTGTGGCGAGAGCGAATGTTTGGAAGCATTCACATCCAAATCTTGCATGAAGTTCTTCAAAGGCTCGCAGAACGAAGTTCCGCACTTTTGGGTAATGTCCTGGGAGTTTGCTTGCAGATGTTTGAAGTCGAGGATAAATCCAAATTGCGTTACAATTCATACTTGCTATTACGCAATGCTCTTAACCCTTATTCATTAACGGTAAGCAATTTGGATTTGCGAGCCTTTATGTCGATAAACATTTAAGCTATTGTCGCACCGGGTAGCTTACGCCCCCTAAGAACCGTACGTGCGGCTTTCGTCGCATACGGCTCAAGCGCTTCTAAGGCATACCCCGCGAGGGGATACCCGGCTGTTAACGTTGGTTTCCTTACCACTAAAAGTAGTGATTTGTTTACATTCTTTTGCTAAGATTTCTCTACATGCCTGTCGCTGGGAAAAGTACTTATCATATTCCGGGAGGTAGGGATTAGCGAGACTTCTGATTTTCACATGATACCTAATGGGGACATGAGCGATACGGTAAAGCCTGTAACCGGCCTTACCTTTAACAGATGTCCTAATATCGGTAAAATGAGTGTTCAAGAAGTATCGCTTGTAAATCCAGCGTCGGTTTTTATTACCGTGCTGATATTTAGCCCACCGTCGTAATTGCCAGAACATGAACGTTCCCAATTTGGAGAATGTGCTTTTGGCACATATCCCTTTATGGTAATTCGACCACCCTCTAATAATAGGGTTTAATAGCCGGATTAAACCATGGGCAGGGATTCCCCTGTTTCTCTTGAGCAAGGCTTTCAACTTGTTCTTGAAAGCCTGGACAGACTCTCTGGATGGACGTATCAACAACTTACCCTTATACTTTCGGATATTTTGTGATAAAAAGTCAAATCCATCGTTGATATGCGTGATTCTGGATTTATCTTTGGAGAGGGATAGTCCTCTCACTTTAAGAAAATCCTTCACCAGAGGGATAACTTCATATTTCAGTGCTTCATAAGTGGAAGCAGTGATAATAAGTCGAGTCAACCCGGGGAACCTCCCCCCGAGTTGCTCACAGCACCGGACGTGAACCTCTCGGCTCATCCGGCTCCTATTGTCCAGTCGATGGCTTAAGTCCCATTTGCCAGTGATAAAACAGGGCAGGTTGCTCAATCGCTATTTTCCCCATCCTGTATTCAGCTTGACGTTTGTGACCTCGTAGCCTTTTGTACTTCCGCATTGCCCATCTTGACAATGTCCGATTGAAATGTCTAAATACGCAGTGTAATTCAGATTTATAATATTTTCCATAGTAGTTGTACCAACCTCTCAAGGCTGGGTTAAACATATGGGAAATATCTTCCAATGATTTATCACTCCGCAGGTGTACTTTCCAACGGCGCATTTCCTGACGCATTGATTTCTTCGCTGAATCACTGACTGCCGGACTAAAATTGACAAAGAGCTTTCCAAATCGATTCTTTGATCTTCTTCTACGAAATGTATAACCCAGAAAATCAAATTTAGTGATTGGGTAGTCTCCTCGCCTGTCGTCATCCTTGCAATAGACGATCTTTGTCTTATCAGGATGTAGTTCAAGTCCACATTCTGCCATGCGATTCTTTAGTGAAGCCAGTACATCTTTTGCTTCTCTCTCGGTCTTGCAGTGCACAACACTATCATCGGCATACCTTTCAAAGGGGTTTTTCGGATAGTTTCTGCGTAGCCATTCATCCATTGCGTAATGCAAGTATAAATTAGCAAGCAGCGGACTAATCACCGAGCCTTGCGGCGTTCCTTTGTCCCGACTTATAAGTGTGCCGTCTTTCTGTTGCAAGGGAGCAATTAGCCACCTTCCGATATAAAGAAGAACCCACTTGTTGGTGGTGTGTTTTTGTAAAGCCTTGAGCAGCAAATCATGTCTCAAGTTGTCAAAGAACCCTTTTATATCAAGGTCTACAACCCAGTCATAACGCCAGCAACGTTCTCTTGCTCTTCCAACTGCTTCTATTGCTGACTTACCGGGACGATAACCATACGAATCAGAATGGAAAAATGGTTCCACTTCCGGTTCTAAGGTCATTTTAACAACCATCTGGGCAATTCTATCTGTAACCGTGGGTATACCTAAAAAGCGCTTTCCACCATCTTTCTTGCTAATTTCTACCAGTTTTACTGGTGGAGGAATATAGCTGCCAGATGACATGCGGTTCCATAGCTTATAAAGGTTGCCTTTGAGATTCTTTTCAAAGACTTCAAGTGATTCATTATCAACACCTGATGAACCCTTGTTAGCCTTTACTCGCTTGTAGGCTTCCCAGACTACAAATTTTGAAATTACAAACGATTTTGTTTTAATAGTTTAAGTTCCTCCTAAATTTTAATTCAGTTGACTTATTTATAAAACCAGACAATACAACCCCTTAGCTCCTCTTTCATTACAAAAGATTCATCACTACTACGGGTTGTTCCGCCCCTGTGCCTTGCATCGGTACTCTAACTCTTGTGGGACCACCACTTGAGTATCTCCCTTTGCATCAAGGCGACAGGTTCCCATGTTCCACCCAAAAGCCTGTATTAAGTTCATGCCACTTTAATGCCGGATGCCGTTTGATCAGTAAACAGGTTCCTTCCAAACTTATCCCGGGCTAACGACTACCTCCCGGTTTTGACATCATTTCTACGCTTTCGACACTTCTTCAGTGGTTCACTTTCACTCATCTCCTTAATACATACCTGATCCTTCTAACAGGACCTTTTCCTTAACGCTCACCACAATGGCTCTTTACCAATGCAGCTTAAGGTGGTTTGAAACCAATGCCTGTACATCGATTCCGGAAGGCCACTGTTTATAAACAGCTCTTCCATCTTTTGTGCAGCCTCATGGCACACAGTCATCCGCATATCGGATGAAGTTTACTTTTTGTCCTTTCCATCTCGGGAATTGCTTTTTCAGTAACAATTCCATTCCGTCCAGTACCATGTTCATGATCGTAGGGGAGATTATTCCTCCTTATGCAGAGCAAGTAATTATGCAAAGTAAATCACTCAAATAATTATTAATCAGCAATTTCATTTCCATTTACTTCGCATAATGCTCGAAAAAAGCATCCAATTTGTTTGAGTTTCATAACTTACCATAAATCAAATTTATTACTGATGAAAAAAAACAATAAATGAATTAATTCTTGACCTTGAGAAAGAACTTCAAAGGCTGGGCTACACTCAGGGAAGTATGAACTTCTACAAAGGACGATGGAAGATGCTTCTGGAGTTTTCTCAAGAACGAGACGAGGGTTACTATTCTGAAAAATTGGGCGTCGACTTTGTTGAAAAGACATTTAACATACTTCAAAAGGATTCTGAAGGAAGCTTAAAACAGAGCGAAGTTCAGAATCTGCGAGTAATAAGAATGTTGGGTGATTTCCAACTTCATGGTTCTGTTTTACGCCGGTATTATAAACATAAAGAGATTCTTCATAGTCAATATTTCATTGAAGTAATCAGTAATTTCAAACAGTACTGCATCGAAAAGGAGTACTCCACTGTAACAATAGGTCATTATACTAAACAATCCACAAAGTTCCTGGATTATAGTGATTCTCACGGGCTTACTTCTTGTAATGAAATCAATCTTACTTTGATTAACAATTACATCAAGACATTAGCTGGATATGCCTATAAAACGGTAGAACTGCAATTGTGTTCTCTACGATCATTTTTTAAATATCTGCATTTGAATAACATGACTAATGCAGACTACTCCCTGAAAATTCCTATGGTTCAATCCAGGAAGCAAACAAGAATTCCTTCAGTCTGGCCTGTGGATGATTTAAAAAAACTAATTTCTGCTATTGATCGGGGAAGTCCAATGGGAAAGCGTGATTATGCAATGATCCTTTTAGCATGTCGCCTTGGTCTGCGTGTTACCGATATTAAGAACCTAACATTTGATAATTTTCATTGGGACGATAATCAACTCGTGTTTGTCCAATCAAAAACAAGAACCCCGATAAGCTTACCGTTGGTCCAGGATGTTGGATGGGCTGTTATTGATTATTTGAAGTACGGACGTCCAAAAGTGGTAACATCTGTTGTTTTTGTTCGACATATAGCACCATTTCTTTCTTTTAGCGAAGATGATCATCTCCACCAAATTATTGTAAAGTATATGAAGTTAGCACACATTCCCATTTCATCTAAAAGGAGAGTGGGCATGCACTCATTGCGTCATACTCTGGCAAGTTTACTATTAGAAAACAACACTCCTCTTCCTACCATCTCCGATATTCTCGGCCATGTTGATACTGAATCTACAGCTGTTTACCTAAAAGTAGATATTAAAAAGCTGAAAGAGTGCCCACTAAATATTAAGGAGGGCATCAATCATGAATAAGTACAACGGACCATTTAAAACTCATATCCAAAACTTTGTGGAAGTAAAACAAGCTTTAGGATATAAATATCTTGCGGAAGCTTCATGTTTAAAGCGCTTTGACAGGTTTACAGTTGAAAATTACAAATCAGCCAGTGCCTTAACCCGGGCAATTGTAATGGCATGGTGTACTAAGAAGCTTTATGAAAAACAGGAAAACTTATGCTCACGTGCTTCAGTCATACGTCAGTTCGCTATTTTTTTGGACAATCATGGAATTGAGGCATATGTTATTCCAAAGAATCATTTCAAATCTGGCGAAAAATATGTTCCCCATATCTATACCAATACTGAACTACGAAAATTCTTTCAGGAAACAGATAAATGCCATTACTGTAGCCAGTGTCCCTATCGTCATCTACTCATGCCCATCTTATTCAGGATGATATATAGTTGTGGGTTACGAGTCTCAGAAGCAAGACTTCTTAAAGTTCAGGAAGTTGATTTAAATAGCGGAATTCTAACCATCAATCAATCCAAAAAAGATAATAGCAGACTGGTTCCAATGACAGATGAACTCACAAAAAGATGCCAGACATATTCAAAGCAAGTTCATTATTATTCGAATGCAGAAGGATATTTCTTCCCTATGATAGATGACAGACCGCTTACACTTGGGAACATTTATAAGAACTTCCGGAAATTTTTATGGAAAGCAGGCATCTCCCATGGTGGTAGGGGTTCTGGCCCTCGTATTCATGATTTTCGTTATCCCAACCTAAATAAAATCCAAACCTTTATAAATAAATCCTGATTCAATGCCCATTCCTCTGAAAAAAGGTTTGGATTTTTAATTTACTTCTTCATTGTTTTTACACCACAAAATGCTGCAAGACTGCCTTTATCATTCTTCCATTTCTTAGATACTCGATTATCGTTTTCATCTTCGAGAGTAGCAAGTGCCTTAGCCTCCTGTTCAGTAGTTATATCTAAATATACCATTGATGTCTGAAGCTGCTCATGGCCTAACAAAAATGAGATCTGTACGATATTCATACCATCTTCCAGCCAGTGAGATGCTTTTGCATGTCGAATCTGATGAGCATGCAGGTTTACCGGGACCTCATTGCATAGAGCATATGCAGTCTCTGCATGTTTTTTTAGTTGTTTATTTACTGCCGTCTGGCTCATTTTCCCAGCAGGGCCGATATTTCGGGAATAAAAAACATAAGATTCTGATTTAGGCCTGTCACCATGGAATTCTTTTAGATATTTTCTTAAATGTGCAACAGCCTTTGGTAGTAGATACAGCGTCCTTATTTTGCTGCCTTTGCCTATAATGGAAACATTTGGCTTTTCCGTATCCAGATGTAAGTGCCCTATTTTCATGGATAGTAGTTCATCCATTCTTGCAGCCGTGCCATACATAGTAACTATCAGTGCCAGATCCCTGCGCCCTGCTTTTGTAGATAGATCCAGAGCTGATAACAATGCCTGTACTGCTTTTTTACTCATTCCCTTTACTTTTTTACGCGTTTCTCTTCTTCTGGGAATCCTTGATGCGCTCTCTGAGATATATAGAAATGAAATTTCTCTGATCCCCAAATATTTAAGAAATGCCCTTAATGATGACAGACGGTTATTACAGGTTTCCGGGCTACATTCACGTTCTTCCATAAGCCAGGCCAGCCATTCTTCGATATACTCCCTGCTGAAACATTCTCGGTGCAGATTTCCCGCATGGATGCCTTTTCCCGTCTCCAGGAAACCGACATACAAGGTTAACGCATAACTATAGGATCTTAAAGTATGACTGCTACGGCTTTTCTGGGAAGGAACATATTCACACAAAAAGGTATTCATATAGCGCGCGATCATGACGGCTTCTTTAGTTGCTTTCATCATCCACCTCCGGTACAATATTGTCAAAAGTTCCCCCTGTACGATCTTTTAGGATATCAGCCAAACCAGGCACCAGGGAATAGTAATACCTTGTACTTTCCAATATGCTGTGCCCCATGCTTTTACTTAGATACAGCAGTTTCGCATCAAATCCAAAACCTTCATCCGTCCAGCGGTTAATATTTTCTGTCGCATAATGATGTCTTAGTTCATATGCAGTTGCATAGGTACTGTTATACTTATCCCACCACTGACGGAAATTTGTCTGTACCCATTTCCTGGTATGAAAAGCATCACCTCTTGCAGGGAAAAAATAAGTCCTGATGGGGTACTGCTTCCTGATTATAGCATCGTATTCCTTCATGATGTACAACATGGAATCATGAAGTACAACATAATGCTGAGCATGGCCTTTGGAATAACGGATATCCAGAATGCCCTGATTAAGATCTACGTCTTCGACACGCAGCAGACGGGCTTCATTGGTCCTGATCCCGCTACTGTAAAGAAGGCGGAAAAATATGGGGATTGTGATTCTTCTGGACCTCTGTTCCTGTGTGAGGAGACTGCCCGGTATGTTGTCACATGCATAAAAGAAATTTTTTAATTTACTGAAGTTTCCTTGTTGATAAATTGTTGATAATGAGATGATTATATAGGTAAAAAGTGTTGCATGTCTTAGCCTAAAAGGCTATATTTGAGTTAGTTAGACACCAAATACGACATGCAACACATGAAAATTACGGAGAATTTAGGAGAATTTCAAAAATTCCTTGACAGCGACAACAAAACAGGCCTATGCCTGGAAGACACGATAAAGTTCTTTGACGTACAGCGCATATTCGGACAGTTTAAATCCGTCAAACAGAGTGGTATCAAAGTTACCATGATTATGAACTGCCTGTTGGTTATGCTATTTTACCGCAGCAAGAGTATCCACAGTTACTTTTCCCGGCAGTTTGGGAAGCAGGTAGTAAGAGAAGGCAGTAAGAACCCTTATTATGATCTGCTGGGCAATGAGAAGATCAGCTGGCGTACGATCCTGTATCTGTTTGCAAAGCGGTACCTGAACCTGTCGAGCCGTATCTCTGAACTCAGCGATAAGATCAGGGCTCTGATATTCGATGACAGTCCGATAGAGAAAAGTGGGAAGAAGATAGAGGCAGTGAGCAAGATGCATGACCATGTTACCGGCCGGTATTTATTTGGCTACAAGCTTCTGGTGTGTGGATACTGGGATGGTGGCAATTTTATTCCTGTTGATTTTTCCCTTCATCGTGAGCGTGGCGGTGCACTTGATAAGGCACGATCCAAGCGCAACCGGGCAAAGAAGAAGGCAAAACAGGCTGAGGCTGCTTACCAGGAGCATAGGACGCAGCACCTGGAGCGAAGGACCGTACTGAACTCACTGAGAGATGAAATGAATGCCTGTTCCAAGAAGGCCATAGCGTTGGAAAGTGAGAAGCAGGAGAAACGGGTATCCCGTTCCAAGCAGCAGCAGTCGAGACTACGCAAGAAGATGAAGCTGGCCCAGAGCATCCTGGATGAAAAGGAAGAAGTGGTCAGAAATAAGGAGAAGAAAGCTCCGCTGTACGGGCTGACCCCTACAGAGCGGCGACAGCAGTTCAGGAAGGATAGAGATAAGGATAGTCCGGGGTACGAGCGGAAATCAGAAACCGACATGAGTAAAACACAGAGCGTAATCAAGATGATATCAAGGGCAGTGAAGAGAGGTCTTGAGTTTGACTATGTTCTATTCGACAGCTGGTTCTTCTCCAAAGAGATCCTTGCCCACATCGAATCGTTCCGTACGAAAGGCATCAAGCTCATAGCGATGGTTAAGATGGGAAAGACTAAATACAGGGATTGCCTTAGTGGGAAGGAGTTGAATGCCCCCACACTGAGAAAGCATTATAAGAAGCAGGCAAAACGAAACCGAAAGTATAATGCCTCTTACATTAAAGTTCCTGTCTGGTATGATAATCGGAGGGTGAACTTGTTCTTTGTAAAACTGGGATCAGGTGGCAAATGGAAAGCCTTTATCACCAATGACCTGGAGATAGGGTTCAACAAACTGATTGAGACGTACCAAATCAGATGGTCTATCGAAGTTTTTTTCAAGGATGGAAAACAGCACCTGCAGCTTGGCAAATGCCAGTGCAATAACTTCGACTCACAGATCGGTGCCACCACCCTGGCCATGATGCAGTACATGATGTTGCTACTGTATAAACAGATGCATTACGGGAACAGCCTCGGAAGCATCTTTGATTTGTTGAGTTCACAGGCAGAGGAGGAAAATATCACCCGGTATATAATGGAG
>Ga0255438_1007_pt1 | contig 13313 bp, 11 predicted proteins | sample ANMaggSeSYBR02E3_FD_182639 | JGI IMG/M metagenome (GOLD analysis project Ga0255438, IMG submission 182639) | Sediment cell enrichment communities from methane seep in Santa Monica Basin, California, United Staets - ANME aggregate JGI... | ecosystem: Environmental > Aquatic > Marine > Cold seeps >...
TGGAAAATTTATATTTTTAAAATTAAATGATAAGTTTATATAAATCTTAAATTATACTGTTTAATGGTAGGGAGGTTAAGTTGAAAATGGATATAAAAAACAAAAGAAGAACGATAGTTGCAGTTGCAATTCTAATAGCAATCTGTCTGTTTGTCTCTGGTATTTTCGCTTATTTTGAGTACTTTGGCAAGGAAAAAGAATTTATCGAAGAGGAATCTATGGAAGTTGAGTTGGATGACCACATAAGCCCATTTCTTAATCAAGAATTAACTGTACAAATAAAAAGAATACGTAATAGAGGACTCATGGATAAAATGCTAAAAGTTGGTACTAGTTGGAGGGACACACCAGCTTTTTACTGGGTCAGTATTGTAGATGGCAGGGAACATAATTTGGGCTTTATTGAGGCTGCTGGAGGTGTAGAAGGTACAGGTGTATTTACTGATTGGGACACTTTTGGTAAAGAAAGTAAAGGTAATTTTTATATTGAAGAAGAACAAGAAACTTCCGAAGTAACAATTACTGTTATAGAGCAGGTTAAATCAGGTTTATTTGGTCGTAGAACACAAGATGTTGAAAAGGAAAAAATCCATCTTGTTTATAATTATCGTACCGGCAGATGGAGCGGAGATGACAATTTCAAAGATAATGATGGTTATGGTCATTACCTTGGAGAAGAATATGAAATATGGTTTAGTCTTCAACAGTCGGATTATGATCATGATGGGATCCCATATTGGACTGAGGTAAATGTTTTGGATACAGATCCAACTGTTGATGATTCAAAGTTGGATCCTGATAATGATGGCTGTCCAACTAGTTGGGAGTGGAAATGGGGGTATGATCCTCATACTTGGGATGATCATATAAATCTTGATCCTGATGTTGATGGTATTGAGAACATTGAGGAATATCAGATGAGTAAATGGTTTGCAGATCCATACCAGCCAGCTATTTACATTGAAATAGATGGCATGGAAAAAGGTAGATTACTTGACTGGGATCATGTGTCCTTCGAGGAAGTGCACCAAATGTTAATAGAAAGATTTTCACAACATAATATCAATGTGTATATAGATAATGGTGGTGATGGCTGGGCAGATGGACCTGGAAACGGTGGCGGCGAACTCTTACCTTTTATTGATGTAATTGATGATACAGTTGGACATCATCATAACCGTTTTTATGTGCATAATTTCGCTGATGAAAGAAAAGGAACATTCAGATATGTTACAGTAGTAAATAATGCTGGATTTATTGTTGCGGGAGATTATAATTACTATGATCATATTTTAATTGACACCAGTTTAAGAAAGACATATATAAATAGACTTGCACCTACACCTAGATATCAACGGGTGGTTCTTGCTAAAGGCATTCTGCATGAACTTGGACACTCAATGGGATTGATGCCTGATAATGTTATAGGAGTAGATGTCTCTCCTGGTGATAAGGAAAATAGGTGGCCGAGTATGCCGGATGAAGAATATCAGAAATATTTGGAAAATTATCATAGCATAATGAATTACAAATATATATTTGGTGATAGAACCCTGTTTGATTATTCTGATGGCAGTAATGGAGCACCGTATGATCAAAATGACTGGGATCATGTGTATCTCCCTGCTTTTCAGGTTGATGCTGCAACTATTGAAGAAGCCATACCGACAATAGATAAAACCTTTGAAGATCAGGAAGTAGTTGATAAAAAACCAGGAGTTATGCTTGACGGATGGGTTTATGATGAAAACCTAACAGCAGAATACAATAATGAAATAACATCGTTATGCTTTGTTAAAAATGCAGACTGCGATTACAGGATTTATGTTAAAACCGATAAGGATTCCGCAAAACAGGCAAGTGATAGAGATATCAGGGTTTATGCTAAACCAAATGTTGAACCTATAATCGTTAGATGGTCCCTTGTAACAGAAGGGAATCAGGATTCTGAAGGAGACATATGGTTCTATTCCTGTGATGACATGGTAAATAAGGTAATGTCGATGATCCAATAAAAACAATAAAAAACCCTCTTTCTTTTTCATCTTTTTGTTATGAAAATATTTGTGACAAGAAAAATACCCGAACCCGGACTTAAATTACTACGAAAACATCACGAAATTGAATTAAACCCTCATGGTCGAGTTCTTACAAAAGAAGAAATCATTAAAGGTGTAAAAGGAAAGGATGGCCTTCTTTGTCTTTTAACAGATTCCATAGATAGAAAAGTTATAGAGTCAGAGCCCAATCTGAAAATGATCGCTAGTTATGCTGTTGGCTACAATAACATAGATGTCAAGGCTGCAACAAAAAGAGGAATACCTGTGAGTAATACACCTGGTGTTCTAACCGATGCTACGTCTGATATGACATGGGCTCTTTTGTTTTCTGTTGCACGTCGAATAGTTGAAGCTGATAAATTTACAAGAGCGGGGAAGTTCAAAGGGTGGGCCCCTATGCTCATGCATGGTCAAGATGTTACTAATAGAACACTAGGTGTGGTTGGTGCAGGTAGAATCGGTACAGCAGTTGCTCTGAAAAGTAAAGGGTTCAACATGAATGTTTTATACGTTGATGAAAAGAAAAACGAAACACTTGAAAAAGAGGTAAACGCAAAAAAAGTAACATTTAATGAGCTACTTAAAAAATCTGATTTTATATCTCTGCATGTCCCTCTCATGCCATCCACGCATCATCTGATTGGCGAAAAAGAACTCAACATGATGAAGAGAAATGCAGTTCTTATTAATACATCCCGTGGACCTGTTGTAGATGAGCAAGCGCTTATTTTTGCATTAAAAGAAAAACAGATATTTGGAGCAGGACTTGATGTATATGAACATGAGCCAGAAATAACAGGGGAACTAAAAAAACTAGATAATGCAGTTCTTCAGCCGCACTCTGCATCTGCAACGATTGAATCTAGAACGAAAATGGCAATTATGGCAGCAGAAAACATGGTGGCAGGCTTAAAAGGAGAAATTCCAAACAATTGTGTGAATAAGGAAGTATTCAAGGAGAGATAAAAAAGTTATAATGTAAACGTCCAGATCTCTGGTTCCTCTGGCAAATCTTCTTTTTCAATATCTATCTCGTTCCCAACCTTAAGGATTTCGTACTTGCTTTCTTCTAAAAAAGGCTCTATTCCCGTAATGGGTAGTGATAGACCTCCAATCTTATAATGCATTGGAACCGCTATCCTTGGTTTCACTTTTTTTATAATTCTCCAAGCCTGCTTTGCGTCAAGGGTAAATGTTCCGCCTATTGGGATAAATAGTATGTCAACGTCACCTATCTTTTGAACAGTATCCTCGTCAAGATCATGCCCTAGATCTCCCATGTGACAAAATGTGATATCCTCTATGGTAAATTTATATATTATATTACTACCTCGCTTCTTGCCACAACATTCGTCGTGGAAGGATTCAATACCTTTTATTTCGATATTTGTAATATTTCTCTTACGAGTGTCTGTTATTACCTTGGACCATTCTTTTTCCACGGATTTTACACTATTGTGATCATAATGATCGTGTGATACTAAGATGATATCTCCGGTTACATTTGGTGCATGTATGCCTATTGATTTTCCATCGTGCGGATCGGTTACCAGTGTTACCTCATTTGTAATTTCAAAGCATGAGTGACCGTGCCATCGTATCTGAAGCAAATTTACCTCCTCTCAAAACCACGTGAATATTGCGTAATGATTATAAATAAATTATGGGCGCAGCCTTCCAAATCTAATATAATCTATATTATTTTCTTCGACCCTCGCAAACATAATTTCCTTATTCACAGAATGTGCAAGTCGTACTGCTCTGCTTATTTCTGCCCACATTCTCTTGAAATTTTTGTCAACTGCATGTATGAGATATTCAGCATGTGTTTCATCTGGTTTTTTTGTGTATGCACGAAAATGAGCACCGAATTTAAATCCTGTTTTTACAATCAGTCCGCGTTTTTTCAAATCATTGAAAACAGTAATTCTTAGGTCAATATCTGGCTGAGATTTTTGTATAAATTCTTTGAATTCTTTTACAGAATTTTTTCCACCTGTAACAACATTTTCTATATCAATTACATTTTTTTCCATTAAGTATAGCGCCTCTACCATTGACAACTGAAGGCCATTTCCAAAAGGTTTGCCAAAAAATTCCTCTTCTAGCAAATTCTCTCCTAATTTTTTGTCAAAAATTACTACTCTATTTTCAAGTAGGATGCCAGTTGTTTTTGAAAATTTATGTCCACGAATCTTTCCTTTAATATCTAATTTAGAAACATCATAATATGTCAGGTCCCCCTCTTCATCAACAATAGCAAACCACAGTTTCCCACTTTGTTTAACCGCAGATTCAATTAGATACTTTATTTTATTAATGTCTATGATATCTCTTTCAGAAAATGCCGATATGAGGCATAATTTTTCTTTCTCTCCCTCTCCATTTTCTCTTTTGTATACGTAAAGATCATCGTCCTTGTTTTCCTCGCTGAGTTTTACAAAAAGACCTCTTTTTCTAAGATCTCTAAATATCAGGTATTTTATCTCAAAATGAGGAATGTGCTCTGCGGCTTTTTTTACAAGAGTTTGAAAGTCTATTTCTTCCCTATCTTGGAATATTCTGATTTTTTCCTCTCCTAGTAAAAAAACACCTTCGAGTAGATTCAATGATAACTTGTTGCCAGTGGTAGTTTTACCAAGATTACTCTTGTTATAAAGTCGACCCACGTCTTTTGATTTTTTGACGATTATTTTATTATTTACGAGCTCTCCGAATATCTGCATTGTAAAAACATGTAATTGTAACGGTTATTTGGTTTTTTTGTAGTAATCCTTTATACTTCTAGGTATCTGATCCTCGGAAAAATATTCGTCATTTGTCTTTTTGATGTAATAGTTATTCGTATTTATTGGAACCATCTTTTTATTGGATTTTTCCTTTTGCCCTCTGTATGCTGATGGTAAAAGACCAATTGCTACACCAGCACATAAGCCACCCAAACCACCGATTACAGCAAATAAGATTATATATTCTTTATATCTTAAAATCCCCTGATCCCAGGGGGATATATTGGTTTCGGGGATTCCTATGTATCGAGATGATTGTCCACCATAAGTGCCAGTGAAGCTCAGTACTCCTGGTATTAACCCACTATACTTGTAATAAAACATTGCAGCATCTGTCGATGACTCATTTACTAGGCTTTGAGCATATTCGTAGTAACTAACTGCAAGTATGGGTTCTATGCCGCGGATTCTACTTTCGCTTATGCTAGAACTAGCACTCTCTTGATATCTGTCAATTTTATCTTCTGTAACGCCATCAGCAAGTTCCAAGGCAAGATTTGCCTTTGCCAATGCTTCTAACGCTTCAAACAGCGCAGCGGCAGGATACCCCTTCTCTTTGTCATCTCGTGCTGTTTCTAATATGTTTTCTGCATCAGTAAGATAACTAGAGCTCTTCCCCATTTCCTCAAGAATAACATCTGAATAAACGACGGCTTGCTGGGCATCTTCAATATATCTCTCTGCAAGATTCTCAAGTTCTCCTTCATCGATTTCTCCAGAATCATTGAAATAGGATGAAATTCCTATCCACCATTCTATACTATTGCTTCTTTGATTTGCGTAGGCAATGTCATATAATGTTGTCAAAAAGTCGCCATTTTGATAACTAGACTGGGCGTCAGATAGATGCAATTCTGCATCAGATGCACGTTTTTGAGCTGCACCTACACATTGAAGCGATATCGTCCCATTTATTTCTACATTTTTTACTAGATTGCTTTTATTTATGTTTAATTCTTCCGCCTCGTTTAGAAGAGAGCTAATATATCCTTCTTTATCTTCGGCATTAAAATACTCGCAAGAGTATGTTACAAAATGCGAATTAATAAGTGATTGGAAAGATTTGCTTGTACTTGTGTAATATACTTCTTGGTCAAACCAGTCTTCGGATTCTATTAGTGCTTCCTCTGCGTTGTTTAAAAAATCGGTGATTTGGTTCTTATAATAGTACGGATATCGATTTGGTATTTCTGTATTATCAAAAGATTCGCTTGCATTTTCATACGATTCTCTTGAATCATTCAATAAACTTGTTGCGAGGGGCTTCATGGAGTCAATGTAACCCTCAGTTGTTATACTAGCGTTAGATTCAGTTAATGGAAAATCCCATCCGGTAAAATACAAAAGAGCATCGTTTATATCCTCTGCTTCGATGACTTCGATGCCATAGTTCTCAAGTGCATAATCTGAGACATTTCGCAAAACCTGTCGAGTGGTAGTTTGCGTCCAGCCATTCTCAGATACCGTTTCTGTTATTGTTTCAGTATATTCGCCCTGACCTTTTGGGATCAAAAAACGTGTTGCTCCAACATAATAAGCGGCATCAACTTTTTGCAGTATCCCGCCAACTGGGCCAATACTCCCATCTGGATTTATCATGCCAGTCATCATCGTTTTGTTATCCATTGTCCAATTTTGTAAAAGTGATGTTATTGCCGTTGTCATAATTGCTCCTGCAGAGGGGCCACCTATGATAGGGGCAGAAGTTCGTATTACAAAGAAGAAATCGTATTCGGATGGATTAATTTCGCACCTATCATCGTTTTTAACGAGAGCACTTGCGACCTTTACTGCGAGACGTGCGGAACCTTGCATGTCTATTTGCGTTAGGGGTAAGGTGTCTACGAATACTCTGCCGCTGCCGTTGTTTTGGATGGTAACTGTTATGGTGGAAGTAACACCAATGTATCCGTCATCTGTATGTGCTACTGCAGGTGCATAAACTGTGACATTACGGTATTCGATAGATACAGTCGCTTCATTTATTTCACCCAGTGATATGGCAAATGAAAACTGAGAAAAAGAGGAGCATATGATTAACAAACCTAATATTGACATTAAAAATTTACTTAGCATAACTTCTTTCCCCTTACACTCTGGCTTTAATATAGAATCACATACTAAAAACTTGCTAATACTTGCCAGAAATATGGCTGATTTTTATGGATTATATTTTTAACAAAACTTTTGCAGTTTTTCAATTTGAATACATTCTCTTCTGTTCTTTGTAATTATTCATAAGTTCATTTAACACCCATCTTTTTAATTTTTTACAAGCAGATCCGATTGATTGTATTCCTTTAAGCATTGAGTTAAGAAAGGGATTGCTCCATGCATTTTTTAGGAGGGTATAAGCAAGGAAAACAAGGTGTAGGTGTATAACTACAGCGTCAAGTTTTCTTGCTTGATACTCACCTATTCCCAAATGCTGTTTACAATCCCTATGAAATACCTCAATACACCAGCGTTTTTTATAATATTCGAGAACCTGCAACCCATGATACTCAGTATTGTTTGATACAAGAAATGTAAAAGATCTGCTATTCTTTCTTGTTCGCAGGATAACAAGTTTCACAACGCCAACATTTTTCATCATTACTTCTGTTTCAAATATCCATTTAAACCGTTTTTCTCCAACTTTTTTATTGATACGTTTGAAGTCAGTTTTCTGCAAACACTTTGCATACTTCTTCAGCTGCACCCATTTGTTACCAATTTGAATAAGACGATTATTCCTCCCGTCAGATACCCAAGTGAGACCTCTACTGTTAATAAAATCAAGGATTTCCTTTGCCATATACCATGCATCAAAAACAATCACTTCAGGAGTCACCTGAGCCAAGGACAATCGAAGCAGATCCACTGCCATCTGAATCTTTGTTTTAAACCAAAGATCCAACTGATCAGCAACATCCTTTTTAACATACGGCTGAACATACAGGGGAACATATTGTTTTCCATTCTGATAAAATGTTGAAACAATATCATGACAAAGCACTGTTTTTCCAGAACAATGATCCTTCAGGTATCCAACACCATCCATTTGTTTCCCTGATTTTTCAATTAGCATATCATCAAGAGCGATAACACCACCCTTCCGATTATCTATGTTTTCCTTTAGCCTAATAGCATTCATCTTTCTAACATCCCATTTACGCCTCGATATAAATCTATTCAGAGAACTCTGATGTTTCCCATCTAAAATATTAGATGCAATATCTTCAATGTTTTTCTCACCTTTCTCACTGAGAAGAAGACCATGAAGATATGTTTTGAAATGAGTCCATTGCGGCTTTGAAAAACACTTTCTAAAAACATTTAACCTCGCCCCAAAGAGGTTAGTATCTTTTGTAAAGAACATCTTTTCATCCCATCCATCTGGATGAAAATGATGTTGTGACCTAATTGTTTTTTCTACCAAAATCTAAAAGTGCAAAAGTTTTGTTTTAACATTTTACCGATTTTTTTTATCTTGTATCCCTATACCATTACCCTGATACCCCGATATTCTTAAGTAGGGCGATAAGATACCATTTCTCGTTTACGGTCGTTTATGATGACGATCTAGATAAGAATTTGTTGGAACATGGAGGTAATATAAATGGTTCAACTACATGAGATGATATTGAGAGACGCTCACCAATCTATGTTAGCTACTAGAATGAGAACAGAAGACATGCTACCTATTGCAGATAAGTTAGATCAGGTAGGATTCTTTTCTATGGAAGTATGGGGTGGTGCAACATTTGACGTATCAATTAGATATCTGAATCAAGATCCCTGGGAGCGAATAAGGCTGCTCAAGAAGGCGATGCCAAATACTCCTATGCAAATGTTAGAACGCGCCATGAATACTGTTGCATATTGGAATTTCCCTGATGATGTTGTTAAAAAATTTATTTATCTTGCAAAGAAAAATGGAGTTGATTATTTCCGAATTTTTGATGCATTAAATGACCTTCGAAATATGAAAACACCAATGAAGGCAGCTAAAGAAAACGGTGGTCATGTTCAAGCATGTTTGAGTTATACAATCTCTCCAGTTCACACAGTTGATTATTTTGTTACGAACTTCAAAGAATTAGAAAAAATGGGTGCAGATTCTCTATGTATCAAAGATATGGCAGGCATGATTTCGCCAAAACGTGCTTATGATATCATTAAAGGAGTAAAAGATGCGGGAATTAAACTTCCAATTGATCTTCATTCTCATTGCACCAGTGGAATGACTGGCATGGCATATCAACGAGCTGTTGAGGCAGGAGTAGACGTTTTAGATACTGCTATGTCTCCTATATCTGGTGGCACTGCTGCTCTAGCAACAGAAAGTGTTGTTGCGGCTTTGCAAGGAACAAAGTGGGATACTGGTTATGATTTAAAACTTCTTATTGATATTAGAAAATATTTCCTCAAAATTTGGGATAAATATCGACATTTGCACAGATTTAATGCGCTTAAGGTTGATCCAAGTGTTACGCTTCATCAGGTTCCCGGTGGAATGCTTTCAAATCTAATATTCCAACTAGAGGAACAAGGTGCTCATGACAAATATCGGGAAATTCTTGATGAGATTGAAAAGGTAAGGGATGAACTTGGGTATCCTCCGCTAGTTACACCAACCAGTCAGGTTGTAGGTGTTCAGGCAGTGATGAATGTGCTTCATGGACGCTATAAAGTTATCACAAAAGAAACAAAAGACTACTGTAAAGGAATGTATGGAAAACCTCCAGCACCAATTAAACCTGAAATCATGAAAAAGGTCCTTGGGCCAAAATGGAAAGATGAAGTTGTTGATTGCAGACCATCTGATTTGTTGAAACCTATGTGGGAGAAGAGAAAATCAGAACTCAAAGAACATGGGGTAAAAATGACGGATGAGAATATTATGATTTATACTCTCTATCCTCAGGTAGGTTTAAAATTCTTGAAGGGTGAAGCAGTGGCCGAGTTTACTTCTGATAAGTTACCTCTCCCAGCTGATCATGCATTGATTCGTGGTATGGTAAAACAGTCATTCCCAGAGCACAAACAAGTTTGGATTGAGACAGAATCTCCAGAAAACAGATCTGGTCCTGCTCAAATACCAACGGAGTTCGAAGTAGAAGTTGATGGTGAACCTTTCGAAGTAAAGGTTAACCCTGTGGGTGGGTTCCTTGTTGCAGGAGCCGGTGGTGCAGCGGTGCAAGAGAAGCCAAAAGATGTAGAAGGTGGCGTTAAATCTAGTATGCAAGGCACTGTCCTTTCAGTTAAGGTCAAGAAAGGCGACAAAGTAAAGAACGGGGACGTTATTGTAACAGTCGAAGCAATGAAGATGGAACAAGAGATTAAATCTGAGGTTTCTGGAGAGGTTAAAGATATCTTCGTAAGTGAGGGAGATTCTGTAGCCAGTGGAGATCTTCTCATGCAGGTTCTATAAACTCATCTAATAGGTGAAATCATGCTGAATAAAGTATTGATTGCAAATCGTGGGGAAATTGCTATCCGCATCATGCGGGCATGCAAAGAATTAGGAATAAGTACCGTAGCCGTTTTTTCTGATGCTGATAAAAACGCTCTCTTTGTGAGATATGCAGATGAAAAATATAATATTGGTCCAGGGCCAGCCAGTCAGAGTTATCTAAAAAAGGAAAAGATAATTGATGCTGCATTGAAAGCAAAGGCCGAAGGGATTCATCCAGGTTATGGATTTATGGCTGAAAATGCAGAGTTTGCAGAAATGTGTCATAAGAATGGTATTGAATTCATTGGACCTTCTGTTTCTGCCATGAAGCTCATGTGTTCAAAAATCGATTCTAAAAAATCTATGATTGAAGCGGGAGTTCATGTTGTTCCTGGAGTGACTGAAGCAATATCTGATCATGAGAAAGCAAAAGACATTGCCCATGATGTTGGCTACCCTGTGATGCTTAAAGCTTCTGCTGGTGGCGGGGGAATTGGCATTCAGAAGGTTGATAATGAGAAACAGATGGAAAAGGCACTTGTGTCTGTGCGTCAGCTTGCAAAGAATTCATTTGGTGACGATGCTGTTTTTATTGAAAAATTCATTGATGATCCCCGCCATATAGAATACCAGATTATTGGTGATAAAAAAGGAAATATTATTCACTGTTATGAACGTGAATGCAGTGTACAGAGACGTAATCAAAAACTCATTGAGGAAACACCATCCTGTGCCCTAACGCCTGAGTTACGTGAAGAAATCGGTGAGCAGGCAGTGCTTGCATCAAAGACTGCAGGATATTACAATGCCGGTACATGTGAATTTATGTTCAGGGATGGGAAGTACTATTTCCTTGAGATGAATACGAGATTGCAGGTCGAACATCCAATCACTGAGGCCACTACTGGTGTTGATCTTGCCCGTGAACAACTGCGCGTTGCTTCAGGACTTGAACTTGAGTATGGCCAAGAAGACATACAGCCACGAGGTCATGCCATTGAATGTCGTATTAACGCTGAAGACCCGCTTAATGATTTTATGCCAGCACCTAGTAAGATCGTCCGATATGCTGAACCAAGTGGTCCAGGGATTAGAATAGATTCCGGTGTGTATCAGGGATTTACCATCCCACCGTTTTATGATTCTATGATTGCCAAACTCATTATATGGGCAGAAGACAGACCACGAGCAATTGAACGAACTAAAAGAGCATTATGGGAATTTCAAATCGGCGGTGTGAGGCACAATATTCCATTCCATCAAGTAGTAATGAATAACCAACAATTTATCTCAGGAAACTATACTACAAGTTTCATTCCCAGATATAAGATCCTCGATCAAGTTGTAGAATATGTAAAAGAGACAAAAGCACAATCATCTACTCCACGAACTGCTGCGGCTATGGCAGCGGTTCAAGCAGTTATTATGGCTGCGAATAGTTCTCAACGAAGTAAATAATCTGATGACATAGAATGTTGCTTTCTTCCCCCATAAACCAAACAATCTTTGATAGAAAATAAAGGGGAAAAAAAGAAACCTTATTTTTTCCGTATAAGGTCTAGTGAAGATAGCTCCTTTGATAATTTATCTACTGCAACTGATACGTCTGATACCTTTTTTGCGCCGGTGCAGACGATTTTTCCAGAGCCAAAAAGCAACATTGCTACCTTTGGTTCCTTTATACGGTAAACTAAACCAGGGAACTGTTCTGGTTCATATTCTATATTCTCTAATCCTAGACCCATTGCCACCTCGTTTAGATTAAGCTCGCCACCTAGATCGGATATGGCTACAATGTTTTGTATTACTATGTCCCGATCTTTATATACATCTACTTCCAACTTCTTGAGTTTCTCTGATATGATGTCGATTGTCTTACGTACATCTTCAATGTTTTTGGCCCCTGTACAGTTGGCCTTACCACTTCTAAAGAGGAGCGTGGCTGTTTTCGGATTTTTTAATCTATAAACTAAGCCAGGAAACTGTTCTGGTTCATATTCAGTTTCTTCTAATGATTGTGATATCATATCTAAATCTAATTTTTCTGCAAAGGATGTAGATGCTACAATATTTTCTACTTTCACTTTCGGCATAAATTTCTCCTAAGTTTTCTATAGAACTCCCATAGACGTAAGTTTGTCCTCAATTGTGTTGATAGCATCAGACGCATCCTCAAATTTTTCAGCTCCGGTACAAACTATTTTTCCAGAACTAAAAATAAGTAATGTTACACTAGAACCATCCATCCTATAAACCAGTCCAGGAAATTTTTCAGGGTCATATTCCACATTTTCTAGCAATGGATTCTTTACTATATTTACTAGATTTAACTCCTTTTTGAGATCCAAGGAAGCTACAATATTTTGAATCTTCACCTCTGGTTCATCCATAACAGAAATTCCCGCTTCTTCTATCTTGTCGATTGTTTTAATTATTGAATCTTCAATCTCGTCAATATTTTTAGCACCAGTGCAGATAATCTCCCCACTGGAAAAAACCAAGGCAACAGTTTTAGGGTCATTAAAATGCAGAGCCAACCCTGGAAATTCTTCAGGATCATACTTTGAATCTTGTATGGCATCTGCTAGATGTTCTATATTTAGTTCCTTTGCTATCTGAGTAGTGGCCACAATATTTTCAATGATTATATCCGCCATAATGTTACTAGTCTCCCCCTCCTGAAGTATATAAATAACTTTTATAAAGATTTCGTTTGCAAAATGGAGAAAAAATCAGTTGTTTTTGATGGTTTTACCAGAATCTATCAATGTCTAAATCACTGTCATTTTTCTTGTTTTTCCCTTTCTTTTTTTCCCCACTAATTTTGTCAAGTATCCCACGAAATTCATCAGTGCGATATTCGATACGCCGTTCACAGCTAGCCACAGCAAGTTCTCCTCTTGTCTCCATAATATAATGCAAAACAAGGACTTGCCTGACCCAGATAAATTACAAACCACATATAGCTCATATTTACGCGGGTTATGCGATGTAGTGGGTGAACTTAGGCGAAAATCATTGGAC
>Ga0255438_1008_pt1 | contig 13285 bp, 10 predicted proteins | sample ANMaggSeSYBR02E3_FD_182639 | JGI IMG/M metagenome (GOLD analysis project Ga0255438, IMG submission 182639) | Sediment cell enrichment communities from methane seep in Santa Monica Basin, California, United Staets - ANME aggregate JGI... | ecosystem: Environmental > Aquatic > Marine > Cold seeps >...
TAAGGAATTTACCTTATTCCGGCATCTCTGTTGGATGGATGTGGACTCCGGAGCCAACTCCATGCAGGGAAAATATTATAAATGCGAACCATATACATCACATCATGAAGAAACTGAGTGACGGCGGAGGTATATATTGTCTTGGTTTACAGCCCAACAGCCGAATTACGGATAATCTCATTCATGATGTAACCATCAATACGGGAAGGGCTGAGAGTAACGGGATGTTTCTGGATGAAGGAATTACAGATCTACTTGTGGAAAACAACATTGTCTATAATATAGCCCGTTCACGGAAATATCATAAATGTGGCTCTCAGAAATTGTACAGTTTAAACAATTTTCGCGGATCCAGATACCGGATCCCCCGGTATGCCTGATCGTACAATCATAAAACCCGCACTTTTCTGAAAGGTCAAGTTCAATGGCAGCAGGGATCTTATTCCATCCCCCATGATCCTCCTGTCGGTCATTGAACATGCAGGCCTGTACTCCACAATAACCTCTGATGGGTATTTGCCATGCTGTGTGTTCAAAGGTTATTCCATCAAAACTGATAAATCCGACATGCTTTTCTTTACTGCCGGTAATCGCAATTAACCTGGGCGCAACCGGAATTACTCCTTCAGTCTCACTAATGTTTTCATTGGATAGAGGATGATAATATATCTTCCGATTGTTAAAATCACAATACCATTCCCCGGGAGTGTCACAAAACTCCCTGCTATTTTCAAGATAATAACGGGGATGTTTCTCCCAATGCGTTAAGGTAAAAAATGGAAGTCGTGCCCCAATTGTGTCAGCCGCAATAAGATGATTGCTTTTCCAGTTGATTGATTTTACTCCGATGCGTGTTATTGACCAATCGTGCAAAAGGATTAGTTCAAGTTTTTCAACATCATTTACCTCTGGCAAATCATCCTCTTCAAAGAAGAAATTCGTCCTGTTATCTTTACCGGCCTTAGCAACTCTTAAATAATCATTATCAGGGAATCGTGCTCTGACAGCACGTTTGTTATTGACATAGAAGGATCGAAATTCTCCATTAAAATCTGCGGGTAATGGTGCAGACCAACTGCCATCTTTTTCCTGTTTCCATTTTCTAACCGGAATACCTCCGCTAATGATCGGTTTTTCTCCCGGCATAGCTTTCCATTGAACCGGGGCTTCTGCTGTTCCTCCATCATTGATGCTCAATTCCAGAGGCGCCCTCAAACGGTAATTTCCACCGGAAAGAAAAATAGTAACCGAAACCTCTCCGGACCTGGTTCTTGCTAATTCTGCAGCACGGTGTAAACTTGCGATTGGATTTGACAATTCACCACTGGCACTATCATCTCCATCTGGTGAAACATAAATTTCAAACTCTTTATTTCCGCAGCTAAACATTACAGCACTTAACAACAGATAGGTTAATATACTTTTCATTTGCCTCTCATGTTTTGATTACAATGTATAATATTTGCGAAAAAAATCTTCAACACGCTTTTCTATATTAAAAGCAATTATACACCGAAAATAACCATTATTTTCACCAATGATTCAATTAAAATCGCATATTACAAAATAGAGACCATCTGTAATGCAAAAAGATGAAATATTAAAATATTTAAAAGAAGCGAAGAACCACCTGGTAAATGAGCTTTTGCCTTTCTGGACCACCCGCATGATTGATCATAAGCATGGCGGATATATTACACATTTTGATGAAAATGGAGAGGACACAGGAGAGGATGAAAAATCACTCATTGCACAATCGAGGTCTTTATACACACTTGCATCAGCCCACAGGGCAGGTTATGGAGAAGGTAAACTGGCTGCACTGGCCAGACATGGAGTTGACTTTATGATAGATAAGATGTGGGATAAGAGAGATGGAGGCTTTTTTTGGATGATGGATCGTTCCGGGAAGGTGAAAATGGATCAGAAGATTCTTTATGGTCATAGTTTTGCCATCTATAGCCTGAGTGAATATACACTGGCTACGGGTAACCTCAGGGGAATTGAGTACGCTGAAAAAACCTTTGACCTGGTACAGAAACACTGCACTGACACCCGGTTTGGAGGCTATTTTGAAATGTTTGACAGAGACTGGACCCTGGCTGGTCCGGGCAGCAAGGGCGGCGACCGTAAAACGTTGGATGTACATATGCATCTGATGGAGGCATTTACCACACTGTTTGAATGCAGTCAGGCGGAGGTCCACCGCAGGAAATTGGTTGAGGATATTGAGATATTGCTGTTCAGGATGATACATCCGGAGTACAAAACCGGCATTCCTCAATTTACTGCAGACTGGCAGGTTGCACCACAGATAAAATTTGATATTGTATGGGGTTGGGACCGTTATTCCGGAATGGGAGAAAAGAACAATCCAACCGATAATACATGCTATGGTCATAATGCCGAATTTGCATGGCTACTTAACCATGCCCTTGAAATTCTGGGTATAGATCAGGATAGCTATCGTCACCTGTTTGCTTCAATATTTGATCATACCATTGATAATGGCATTGATAGTGAATATGGTGGTGTTTTTGTGGAGGGTCCGCACTCCGGTGGAGTTTATGACAAAGAGAAGGAGTTCTGGCAGCAGGCAGAGGTAATGATCGGGCTTCTCGAGGCCTGCCTGCTTTTTAGAAATGAAAAGTATTGGATTGCCTATAAAAATGTTCACAATTTTGTCTTCAGTAAGGTAATAAACCGGGATGCGGGCGAATGGTATCCCCTGCTGACAAGGGAAGGAGAACCAATCTGGAGACATATGGGACACTCCTGGAAAATAAATTATCATACCGTAAGGGCCATGGTTCAAAGTGTGATGCGTTTGAAAAAGTTGCAGGATAAACTGCCGTTTTAAATTGTAAGAAATTGAATATTTCACTGAGCGGACTAGACTGGATAGTAGGTCTCGTTGTACTTTTTGGCAGCCTGGCAATTGGCCTGTATATGGCATACCGGGCCAAGGCCGGCCAGAGCAGCTCGAATTTCTTTCTGGGTGGCCGGAAAATCCTGTGGCCGGTAATCGGGGCATCACTTTTTGCTACAAATATTGGCGCCGAACATCTGGTGGGACTGTCCGGCGATTCATACAGGTATGGTCTTTCTGCAGGGTCAGTCGAACTTACAACCGGAATTACCCTCGGTTTTGCATGTGCGATTCTATTTCCCTATTACCTTAAAAACAAGATATTCACGATCCCTGAATTTCTCGAAATACGGTACAATGAGAAGGCAAGGACATTTTTTTCATGCCTGATGCTGGTTATCAGCGTGATGACCAAACTGGCATTTACACTGTTTGCCGGAGCACTGGTGTTGAATGGTCTGATGGGATGGGACATCATGTCAACTGTAATCTTTACCGGATTTATTGTTGCACTGTTTACGATCATCGGGGGTTTTACGGCAGTGGCCTACACCGATACGATCCAGGCAACCATCATGATTGTTGGAACGACTATTATGTTATTTATAGGGCTAGATAAAGTAGGGGGCTGGAATGGATTGATGGAGAGCGTTCCCGATGCCATGCATATTGCCAAGCCCTATGATGATCCGGTCTATCCCTTCTGGGGAATTCTTGCCACAGCATTTTATGCAGGCATATTTTACTGGGGCATTGACCAGGTCAATGTTCAACGGGTCCTTGCAGCCCCAAATCTTAAACAGGCAAGATGGGGAGCGATGTTTGCTGTACTGCTTAAACTCCTGCCGGTCTTTATCTTTGCACTGCCCGGAGTTATCGCTTATGCCTTATATCCCGGTCTTGAAGGAGAGGAGACACAGCAAACTTTTATTGTGCTTTTAAATAATCTTTTACCGTCAGGCCTGCGTGGATTGGTACTGGCCTCCCTGCTGGCCGCACTCATTACTTCGCTTATTGCTGTATTGAACTCTGTTTCCACTTTGGTGGTGAGGGACTTTGTAGTGAAGGTTAAACCGGATATGAAAGAAAACCGGCAGGTGCTGGTGGGTCGCGCTGTCATACTTATTGTTACCCTGTTTGGTATTGGTGCTGCCTACCTGGTTTACAAGAATGAAGAAGGATTGTATAAATACCTGCAGACCATTACAGCATATCTTATTTTACCTGTTTTTCCGGCTATCTTTTTTGGTATAATCAGTAAAAAAGTGACCTTAAAAGCTGCTATCGTATCCGTTGTAGTGGGTTTAATTTTTGCTACTATCTTTGTCATTGATCAGTTTATAGGTGCCGAAGCGGGGGAAAGGGTATTCCCATTTCTTCATTATAAGCTGACACTGAACTTTGGTTACCGGGGTTTATGGGCTACCCTGTTGATCACCGCTATTCTTTTTGCAGTCTCTGCATTTACACCCAAAACTGATCCTGGTAAGCTGGAGAAGACAACCATCAATTATTCGAGGAGAATAGAACAATTTTCAGGTTTATCAGATTGGAGGTTGCATCTGTTGGTTTTATCAATAATTACAGTCCTGATATATATCTGGTTGCGTTAGTAAATCCATTAAGAGAAAAAACATGAACTTAAAGAGAAAAACCATTGCCTTATCAAAATTTGTTTTAGCCGCAATGTTATTGTGGTCATGTGACAAATCTGCCGAATCCACTTTCGGGATTAAAGTTGAAGCAGAGGAAACAGTGTATGAATATGAGCCGGCGGATAACGGTGCCGGGCCTATGTGGTGCCATGGCAACACCTGTATCGCACGATTCGGCGATCATGTAGTTGTTTCGGGACTGGAGACTCTCCAGGAGGTGAAGCCGCTGCACAATACGCGGTGGATGTTATTTGAACGCACGGACAAGGGTTGGGAGATGTTGTTAAAGGATGAGAAGGGCCGTACACGTGAACCCTCTCCCCTTGGAGTGATAAACGATGGGAAGATACTTCTTTCCGTGAATCCTACACTCACTGAACCAGACAGCTATAACGGTCCGGCTGAACCTCAGGTTCTGCAATTTGATGCTGAGGATATCCGCGCAACCTATGAAACCCTGTTGCCCGTTTGGGAAGGCGCTCCGGAATTTACAGAACATTCCTACAGGAGTTTTGCAGTGGATGGCCCGTCAAATGAGTTGATCCTTTTCCAGAATATCGGGTATACGCATGCAGAATGGTCTTTTCTTGATGGTGATGGGAATTGGAAGAGTCAGGGCAAATTAACCTGGCCCTGGGAAGATAGTTACGACGAACCCCGGGCTGTCCGGGTATGCTATCCGGCTGTACAGCTCAAGGACCGTGAGGTCCATTTTCTGGGTGTCAGCGATATCATTGAGCCCAACAAAGCCTGGAAGGATTACAAATTTGAACTGACCGGCAGGAAGTGGGATTACGATTTCCGGAGGTTGTTTTACACCTTTTCAAAAGATATTGTTAACGATTCATTTCAGGATTGGGTGGAAGTGGCCAGCCGGGAGGAGACGGGTGGACATATTTTTCCATGTGATCTGTGGTTGGCGCCCGATGGATTGGTGCACATACTGTGGACAGAACGGGCCCTGGATGAAAGATTGCGTGAAGAGTTTTTTCCGGATGAAAAACAGAGCCATGCCCTCAACTATGCTATTCTCAAGGAAGGGGAGGTCATTTTCCGCCAACCCATTATGTTAAGTGAACAGGAAGATGAGCTCCAACCCGGCCGCGGGCGTTTTCAGGTTACTCCCGAAAATCGCCTGTTCATCTTTTACTATGTGCATAATGAAAACAATGATTTTATGGAGAACAGAATTGTTGAGGTTTTAGCGGATCATAGCCTGAGTGCACCGGTAAAGGTGGAATTACAAAGGCCGTTCAGTAACTTTTTTACAGCTACTGTCCGTGGTGGTTCAGCCCCTTCCAACATGATTGACGTTTATGGAAAGGATGATAAAAATGAAATGCGCTATGCACGTATTAAGATTTTACCCCGTTGAAGCGAATCATTAAGATCCTGTTCAGCGGGTTGGGCCTGGTGATCCTGACAGGTTTGTTGTTTGCGGGTGTGCTCTGGCTCAGGTACAGACATATTGTCAATGCCGAACCCCAACCCATGTCAAATGCAGCACAACCCGTTTTTCCGCTGATAAAAGATATAAATCCGTTTATAGGCACCGGGGGCTATCCATGGGTTTGCGGACATAATTTCCCGGGAGCCTCACTTCCATTCGGGATGGTACGACTGAGTCCCGAAACCACTTCTTTCCTGACCGGCGCAAGGGCAAGAAACACCTCTGGTTATTTTTATGGTGATAACAAAACCTCCGGATTCAGCCATACCAGGCTAAGCGGTACAGGTGCAACAGACGGAGGCCATTTTCTGGTAGTCCCTGCTGCTGGACCTGTTTCAAAAAACAGCCGCGGTAAAAGACTCTCCTACCGTTTTTCACACCGTGAAGAAGTTGCCTTCCCGGGATACTATGCGGTGCTGTTGCCCAAAGAGAATATTTTTGCGGAATTAACAGTCACAGAACGGGTTGGAATCCACCGTTATACTTTTCCCAAGGGAATGACACCTCATATTTTTATTGATATCAGCAATGCGCTGGGTGATGCAGATAGCAGGGAAGCTTCGGTAACCATCTTGCCTGATAAGCGGGAAGTGGAAGGCATTGTGCGCACATTTGGTACATTTGCCCGCCGGTACGGAGGGGCCAAAGTTTACTTCGTGGCACGTTTTGACCGGGATTTTAAGAGTTACGGGACCTGGAATGAGGATGGTGAGGAAATTGGTGTTGATCTGGGATTTTCAACCAATGATGTTGAACCTGCTGTTGGATTAAAGCTGGCCATATCTTATGTCAGTATTGAAAATGCCAGGGCCAATCTTGAAGCTGAGGCCGGCGAAAAAGAGTTTGATGAATTGCTTGCGCTTGCACAGAAAGCGTGGGAAGAGAAGTTATCACTTATCAGGATTGATGGGGCTACCGAAGCGCAGCGCACCATTTTTTATACGGCGCTCTATCGCTCCTTCCAGATGCCAACCGTTTTTAATGATGTAAACGGGGAGTATTTTGGATTTGACAGGCAGGTGCATCATGCCGATGGCTTTCGGTATTTTACTGATCTTTCACTCTGGGATACCTTTCGGACATTGCATCCTTTATATAGTATTGTTGCCAGGGGTGATCAGCGGGATATGATGGTTTCCCTGGTAAGGATGGCAAAAGAGGGAGGATGGCTACCCCGTTGGCCTTCAGGGAATGGATACACGGGGTCCATGCTTGGAACCCCGGCAGACATAACCATCACAGAAGCATGGTTGAAAGGGATACGCGATTTTGATGTGGAGTTTGCCTACCAATCAATGCGCAGCACTGCTCTGGGATCCACTCCACGGGGTGCGGAGTTTTCGGGACGACGGGGAATTGAGCCCTACCTGGAATATCAGTATTGCGCAGCAGATATGATGGATGAAGCTGTTTCGAAAACCCTTGAGTATGCCTGGGCTGATCATGCCATTGGACAATTGGCACATGCCCTGGGCAAACAAGAGGACGCAGCATTGTTTGCGGAACATGCCGGGTACTATCACAATACATGGAACTCAGAGACACAGTATTTTCACCCCCGCAATGCCAATGGCGATTTTGTGGAGGATTTTAAACCTTTGCTGTTGACCTACCTGGATCTGAAAGAGAAATATACGGATGATTATGTGGAAGGAAGTGCGCTTCAATGGCGGTGGGCCGTTCCGTTTGATGCACAGGGTTTGATTTCCTTGTTTGATAGTCGTGAGTTCTTTGTGAGTGAATTGAATGATTTTTTCGCCAGGTCAGATCCGGCCATGGGAGCCTGGAATCCGCGACCTTACTACTGGCATGGAAATGAACCCGACATTCATGCGGCTTACCTGTTCAATGAAGCAGGAAGGCCGGACCTTACCCAGAAGTGGGTGCGCTGGATACTGGATAACAAATATGATACAACTTATAAAGGACTTGATGGCAACGATGATGGTGCAACCCTTTCGGCATGGTATATCTTCAGTTCCCTGGGATTTTATCCCATAGCAGGATCCGATGTGTACCAGATGGGAGCACCGCTATTCAGGAAGGCAGAAGTGAAGATTGGTGAAAATATACTCCTGATTGAGGCGGAAAACTGGTCCACTGAAAACCTGTACGTTCGAAAGATCTGGCTGAATGATACGATCCTTCATCGCACCTGGATCAAACACGCGGAAATAGCCAGTGGTGGAGTGTTGCGTTTTGAAATGGCAGCTGAACCTCCCGGGACATGACCTGTCCGAATGACATTCAATAATTCAATGATTAAGCTTCATTTAATCACTGATTATGATCATCTGGTTGCGTTTAACTCCCTTACGGGTATAGACTTTCCCATCCGTGGGCATGGTCATCAGTATGTCGACTGTTTTGTCATCCGGGAGACCAAAATAGGCGATGGCTTCAGAACCGGAACTGTATCCGTTTGATACCGAGATTATGCGTGTACCAATCATGCCTTCCTTTTCACCAAGCATACCGGCTCTGTAAATCTCAATCTTTGCTCCTACTCCGTTTCGATTGGGACTTTCTTTCAGTTCAGGTTTTACAGCAATGTAATTCTTTGCTGATTTGGAGACATTCCTGAGCAACGGTGATGCAAAGGCTGGTTCCCACTCGGGACCAATAAAATCCAGCTTTCCGTCACGGTCGTAATCTCCCAGGGGACCGGCAGCCCAGTAGCCCATTCCGCCAATAACGCCCGATCCCACAGGTTCCCCGAACCTGGGAATACCATCGACGACTCCCCTGTTCCGGTAGATGAATTCATCACATACGGTGGTCATTATATCCAACCTTCCGTCATTATCAATATCCTGCAATTCGACATGAGGGGCCCTGATTTTCGACAATCCGATCCCGGCTTCAACGGTAATGTCCCTCAGTATTGGATCACCGTTTTCATCGTTCCCTTCGTTCAGGATGATATAGATATGATGGTTGGAGGAGTCCAAATGGCTGATATGGTCACCGATCACAAAATCCATATCCCCATCGTTGTCAAGGTCGCCAATATCCGCCCCGCAGGTCCAGTCAGGGCTCACCGTTGCAGGTTCCATGGTGGCCCGATCCACCAGGTCGTACTCTTTTTCATGAAAGGTGCCATCCTGGTTATTGATGAACATCCGGCAGCTATGTGCAAAAAACACATCTGGCCAGCTGTCACCGTTAATATCTGTGGTAAAGCCTCCCAGTCCCCAGAGCCCTTCCCGGAATCCATGCGGGAACCCGGCTTCGGCCGTTACATCCTTGAATTTCAGATCGCCCATATTCTTCATAAGCCGGGAATTCGAACCCCCTTTGTCAGCCAGCACCCAGTCTTCCTGCATAAATAGATCGAGCAGCCCATCCCCGTCGTAATCAAATACCATGGTACTCCGACCGAGGAAAGGGGCTTCAAAATAGAGGTTAGACTCATCCGTGACATCCGTAAAATTCCCCTTTCCGTCATTTTCATACAGGAAATTGCCGAGTTCTCCGTATGGTATGTCTATATGATGCTGGTGAGAGATGACCAGGTCAAGATCTCCATCGTTATCAAAATCGCCAAAGGCCGCCCCTGAGTTCCAGGAATGTACACGGATAGGAGATTCCATAACTTCCGTGAAAGTTCCGTCTCCGTTATTCAGCAGAAGTTTATTGGGAGATGTCCCGCCTGTATGACCACGTACATTCCACTCTGTGTTACTATAAATTGAAAAAGTCCCATAAAACAGGTCAGGATAACCATTTCCGGTTACATCGCCCCAGGCAGCTCCATGACCCTTCATGCCCCCCAGGGGTTCGATGAGTCCGGCTTTCCGGGTAACATCCTTGAATTTAATCTGGCCGTTAAGGGACAGGCTTGCCAGCAGAACCAGGCTGCAGGCTGCCATCAGGCTTTTTAGTAATGATTTCATATGCGAAAATTAGTTTATTTTTTTGTTTCTACCACGGCAAAGAATTCACTTTCACCCCACTCTGGCCAGCGATCATCGCAAACATGAAAAAGGGTATCATGTGACGGTAATTTAACTTCATAGAAATAGTGTTAGATTTGCAGAACATGAATACCATAATAAATTTACTAATTCTCTTTTCATTAGTTTTTCATACAAATGCCACATTGCCCCAACGAGGTATATGCGCCCACCGGGGTGCAATGGATACTCATCCTGAGAATACAGTTGCTGCATTTCGCGAGGCGGTAAGGTTGGGCGTGCATATGATCGAGTTTGATGTGAGAATGACTAAAGATGGCAAACTGGTGATTTTGCATGATGATACTGTTGACCGCACAACCAATGGCCATGGGGCCGTGAAGGATAAAACCCTGGCAGAGATTAAGCAACTGGATGCCGGGAGTTGGAAATCAACCATATTTAAAGATGAACGCATTCCAACCTTGAGGGAAGCTCTGGCGGTAATGCCTCAGAATATATGGCTCAACGTTCATCTCAAAGGCGGCACGAAATTAGCTGCAGCGGCAGCAAAAGTTTTGTATGAAGAGGCCCACATGAAGCATGCATTTTTAACTTGTGGCAAGGATGCAGCCGATGCTGCAAAAAGTGTGATAGAAGAGGTTATGATTTGCAATAGTGAACGCCCGCCTGTTGTCGGAGATTATGTGAATCTGAGTATTCAGCTAGAAAGTGAATTCGTTCAATTATTAAGAATAAATCCGCAATTGACAGATCATACTGCTAAGCTAAAAAGGCATGGTATACGTATCAACTATTGTTGCTCGGATGATCCGGAACAAATGCGGAAGCTGTTTGATTCAGGTGTTGATTTTATACTGGTTAATCATGTTGAAGCAGCACTGAAAGTAAGCGATTCTATGGGAATAAAGCGGGTTCATGAATAATATGTCAGGTTACAGGTTTTAATAAATCTATTTTTATTGCTCGATTAGTGAATATTCTTGCCCAAACCGGTTCTTCGTCAAATTTGGGGATAAATAGTAAAGGCTCCATTGTTGATAAGTATCTGATTGTCAGCATTAAAACTTATAAATCTTCTTGGTAGTCAGAAGGGTGGGGAGTGAGGATTGCTATCAGACCAGCTTCATGTTTTTCGGATTCCGGCTAGTGTGGATCACATCAAGGATGATGATATGTTCCTCCGTTATTTCATAGACCAGCTTATAACTCCAGATTGCTTTGAAGCGGATATTCCTGCGGTACTTTTCTAAAAAGGGATCCATGGTGTATTTGTGGGGCATAAAGCCAAGGTTGTCGCCCTCTTTCTTGATCTCCGATCTTACCTTGGCGGCTTGCTGCGGGGATTCCTGTTTCTTGATGTAGCAATAGATCTTACGAAGTGAGGATCTTGCCTCGACTTGCCAGACAACCTTGTAATTCCTTTTTACCACTGCTCCATCTCCTTTTCCAGGTCCTCTGAAGTGATGTAGTTGCCACCCTTTGCACTATCGCTTGCCTTCAGGATCCTTTTCCTGTAGGTTTCAACATCCATCGGAGGTCCGGGAAGGGTGTAGTCCTCCTCTTCATCTTCGTGGCTCTTGGCCAAGGCAAGGACCTTCTTCAGGAACTTATCATCTGCCTTATTGATCACGCTTCGAACCTCTTTTCTTAACTCTGCTGTTCCCATGACGCTGTTTTTTTACAAATTTAACGATTAATATCCACTAATGGTTTGATTTAAGGGGTGGAACTTTTCCAGTTTGCTATGTAGATTGTCCAGGTTATTGAGCTGGTAACGCTCCGTTGAACTTACATGTTTATGTCCTGCCATGTACTGCACCTGGCGCAGATTGTGGTTTTTTAACCAGTGGGTAATCACACTGGCCCGGATCTGCTTTGGATGCAGCAGCTCCGGATCATCATCCTGCTCTTGATCACTGTTGTTTTGGGCTTGTTGATTATTAAATTGAGTATCATATTCAACCATATCCATCCCCATTAAGTCCCCTGCGATATCGGATGGTATTTCCATACCATTGACGGAATATGTCGTTTGTCCATATGGCCACATTCCGGAGGGATCAACAAAACCAATTGGATTGTTAAAAGCATAGCTGTAGGGACTCAGGCTATGCCCCATCTCTGCCAGTGGATCTACTGTATACCACCTTCCAAGAGCGGGGTCATAGTATCTTGCTCCGTACGAATACCAGTCCAGGTTAATTTCGCCAAGCTGCTCGTCTTGAAGTTCTTTACCGTTGTACAGGTACTTGTTCTCACTGGGCACTGTTTTAGACTCTCGACCAACATGTTAGATAAAATATGAAACTAAGGACCAAGCATTTCTAATATTAAGTAGACCATTTTTCAAAGAACAATGGTAACAAGCCATAGTTTGTATTGCTGTCCCTGTACCATTACTACACTGATGTTGCCCAGATGATCTTTAGGTAATTGTGGTATTCAGGAGTTGCCGTTGCCAGATCAATAATTCCTTCTTTGTTCTGAACATAGTCCAAGTCAAAATCATCTATTGTATCGTTGTCATTATCCTTCTACAAAGGTGCTTGCAATTATGGTTTTCTCCAAGTAATTATCTTTGATAAGATTCTCCTTTTTCACTTTCCATATTTAATTCAGAGACTGAACCTTTCTGATTGATTATAAAGATTTTCTCAATAGTATCTTGCCTAACGATAGCTGCTTCCCCATCAACGGAATTAACATCCCACTCTACTAACTCCATTGTTTGAAGAAATACTGAGTCTTTCACAAACTTTCCTCTTGTTTTATACGATTCACTTAGTCCCCCTCCAATTCCAGCTAAGACTAAAAAACCATGTAACTGATAGTTATTGTCATATGTTAAGAGTTCAATAGTCTTATACCACTCTCCATAACAGTGAATTAGTAACAGTGAATGCTTCCCATTTAAGTTTTTACCATATAAGTAACAAGCGTCATTGTCAAAATTATATTTGTTTAAAAGAGAGTCGTGTTGGTAAATCTGCTTTATATAATCGGATCTCACTCTTAATGAATCACTGAAACTAAAGTTTTCAATATCCTCAGGACTGAACAATTTTGAATTATAACTGCACTGAAACAGTGTAAATAAATCTTTCAGTTCAAGAGTTTGAGCATTGGAAAGATTACAACTATTCATAGTTAGAATTGCACCTAAATACAGCATCAAGAACTTCATATCAATTAGATAAATATGTATTATTATTCACTTATGTTTTCACTATTCTCAATAGGGTAGTGAGCCAGTAGAAAGAAATATGTCATACTGTTCATCAGATATGAAACCAAATCCAAAAAGTGCGCGAACATATCTAAGCTTCATTCCACTTATTGCTGAAGAATTACCGTTATTCCATTCTTTGGAAGCAGTTTTCCTTTGCGAGTT
>Ga0255438_1009_pt1 | contig 12170 bp, 11 predicted proteins | sample ANMaggSeSYBR02E3_FD_182639 | JGI IMG/M metagenome (GOLD analysis project Ga0255438, IMG submission 182639) | Sediment cell enrichment communities from methane seep in Santa Monica Basin, California, United Staets - ANME aggregate JGI... | ecosystem: Environmental > Aquatic > Marine > Cold seeps >...
CTTTTTACTGGTATGAGCGGTCCGGCAGCCGGTTTGATATTACCGTCGGGTCGCTGGGGCGGCTGTGGGGATTCAAAGGTGCGCGCATCTCAACGCCGCCGGGCCAAGCTGCGATTCGCCAGGTGACCGAGCATTTGGGCATGGATAAAATCCAGTGGGACCCATCATCCAAAACCATTCGACTGGGCCACGCAGATGTTCAACTCGATGTGGGCGGGATTGCCAAACTCGAGATTCTTCGCAAACTCCGGGACTATTTTCAGGCAGCGGGCCAATACAAGTATCTGGTCAATTTAGGTGGGGATGTCCTGACCGGACAACGGGGTGAATTGGTTAAATGGAAAGTCGGCATTTCCGATCCCGATGATCCCACAGCGATTATCACACGTTTGGAATTGGAAGACAGCCTGGTGCTTACTTCCGGCGACTACTTCAGGCACTATGAGGTTGAGGGCCGGCGTTTTCACCATATTCTTGATGCGAAAAGCGGCTATCCCGTACGGACGATTAATGCCGCAACTCTGGTGATGCCTGCCAATTATCCTGATCCCATGCCCTCGATTGTGGTTTTTCTGCTGGGCCCGGAAGCTGCCCTGGACATGATTGAAACTTTACCTATGGTGGAAGGTTTGATATATTCGGAGGGTCAATTGGCCCGTTCCACCGGATTTGGCAGGCTTGAGGTGGAATGACTATTGGTAAGGATATACCGGGTTTTGCGTTTCACCCGTGGTGTTTTCAGCATTGGAAAGTGAAAAATCTCCGGAAATATTCATGGGGTGCTGTTGGGCTAATGGTTTTTGGCGGGCAAATTTTTTTCCAACGCTGAAAACACCATCGGGGTGAAGTTTATTAATCATTAGGACAATGGTTAAGTAGTTCCTGCGAGTATTTGTTTTGTTTATACGAGCTACGCTATAAAGGATATGGCAAAAAATATTGCCAAACAGACAGTACTGTGAATTAAGCGGGTTTGCGTTTTCGTATAAACAAAACAAATACTCGCAGGGACTTAAGCGAAGTAAATATTTACCATAATTTTCATAAGTTGAGTATATCAGGGAGGGAATGTTGAAAAAAACGGTTATCATGTTTATGCTGTTTTTAATCCCCAATGCGCTTATGGCTCAGGTCTATACCGGTCAGGTGGTTGACGGGAGCACTGCTGCGGCAATCGGCGGAGCGAAGATTTTCGGGGCCAAGGGCGTTGTGGTCACAACCGACCAAGCCGGTTATTTCATACTTGAGGCAGATACTGCTCAGGTGGAAGTATCTGCACCGGGATACCGCAAGAAAACACTCGAACTCGATTCCGGCAATACCCGGATTGAGTTGTATGATTTTAATGTTTACGAAATGAGCCGGTTTGTGGTCAAAGCAGATCAGGATGAAGCTGTGATCCAGATAAGTAAACAGGATTTAAGTGCAGAGATCATCAATCAGACTACAGCCTCGCTTTTTCCGGATGTCATGAAGGTGGTGCAGCTGCTGCCCGGTGTTGCCACCAATCACGAGATGTCGAGTCTGCTGTTTATCCGCGGCGGCGACCCGGATGAGATGTTGGCCATCCTGGATGATATGGTGATTATTGATCCCTACATGTGGGGCGGGATGATTTCGGTGTTTAACCCCAATATGGTGGAAAAGCTTGAGTTTCAATCCGGTGGTTTTTCCGCCCAGTGGCCTCAAGCCATGTCCGGGATTTTGAATGTCAAAAATAAAATTGGCAATCCCGAGAAATTCAAGGGGTTTATCGATCTCTCAGCGACAACGCTTGATGTTTTTGTTGAGGGGCCTTCGCTTGGTCCGGCAGACAGTTCATTTATGTTCGGATTGCGGCGTACTCATTATGATTTATTAATCAATCTGCTTTATGCGGATGAAAGCCTGGTTTTTCCTTATTTTTATGATGGGCAGCTCAAATTGGCGTTTCCTTTTGACAAAAATATGGTGACACTTAATTCGATTTTTTCCTTTGAAGGCATGCATATGAAAAGAAGCCCGGAAGAGGGCTATTCATCTGAAAACACGGGAGAAAGGGAATTTATGTTTTGGGATGTGAATTTTAATCTCAGTCTGGCATCGGATTATAAATTTTCCGAGACCCTTTCCGCCTTGACCTTGTTGGGGGCGTATTATAATCAGGGGGAATATAGTTTCACGGATGCTTTCACGCCGTTTAATATGGAAAAAGACCAGGTGATCATTCAGTTGCGGCATGTCTGGCAATGGGATATTTCGGAAAGTCAACATGTCCGGGCCGGCGTATATTTGTTTCCTGCCTGGGGTGAAGTAAGCATTGTAAATTCGGTCCGGTTGCCGACCGGGAATAATAGTTACTATGTGGATACGATTGATGAACGAATGCAGACCGGCGGGGTATCTTTTGCAGGAGTTTTTCTACAAGATGAGATCATGCTCTTGCGCGATCTGTTCTATATCAATCCGAGTATCAATGTGCAGTATTACACCCCCAACGAACAATATATTGCCAACCCGCGCATCATGCTCAAAGTGCAGCCGCTGCCGGTGTGGGAAGTGAATCTTGCAACCGGTTTATACAGCCAGTATCCGATCTCCGGACAGCAGATTGATGATTCACTGGGGAATCCGGATTTACTGGCCGAAGAGGCCTTGCACTATGTTGCAGGAACCAAGGTTACTATTATGGAAGATGTTTCCATTGTGGTGGATGGTTATTACAAGGATTACAGCGGATTGATTGTCTCTGATGCTGATCCTGACATCAATTACACCAACAATGGTGATGGTTATGCCTACGGCCTGGATGTGATGCTTAAACGTGAGATTGGCGGCAAGTGGGACGGCTGGCTGAGTTACAGCTGGATCAAGACCCAACGCCGCATCAACGGCCGCACCGATCCTGAGACCCTGGGCCGGCCTGAGAGCGCCACGCCGGTCAATGAATGGTATACACCTATCACGGAACAGCCGCATACCCTGAATTTGGTGGTAAATTATAATTTTACTGAGACGTGGAAACTGGCATTGACCCAGAAATATTCATCCGGCAGTCTCTACACCCCCATTGTGAGCGGGGAATACCAAGCAGCGATCAATGAATGGACACCCGTGTATGGAAAATATAACAGCGAGCGTTATCCGGATTATTTATCAACCGATATTAAACTGAGCATGCCGTTTTTTGGATTGGCAAACTGGCGTTCTTATATCCAGGTTACCAATTTATTTGGCAATGCCAATGTCAATTCCTATCAGTATAAAAATGATTACTCGGATAAACGCGAGATTAACCAGTTGCCGCGCCTGATCATCGGCGGCATTCGGTGGAATTTTTAAAAACTTTAAAAGGCGCTATCCACAGATTGCACAGATCACACGGATTATGCCCTGCGCTATGATGTTAAAGTATTTGATTTGTAGGACCAGCAGGTTCCGCGGATTAAAAACTTAAAAATAAATCGGGTTAAAGAGGTAAAGGCAAATAGGAAAAATTTTAAAAATATTTAGGTCTTAACCCTCAAATGGTTTGAATCTTGATTTTGGAAAAACAGGTGATTATACTTTTGTCATAAAAGCTTTTGTGGTTTTATTCTTGGGAGATTGAATCTGTGGAATTTGCGAAATCTGTGGATGAAGGTTTTAAGGTTTTTTTCAGTAGATGGGAATTTTATATTAAAAGTTTGTGTTTTTCTGTCTGAACCAATAAAACAGGCGGTGGTGTGTGCGGATTGTGTGTTGGGTGTTTTTATTGATGCTGCTGGTGAACGGATTATCCGCTCATCCGCATCTGTTTATAGAATCTTCCTTAATAATTCATTTTGATGAAAAGGGTTTGGCCGGTATTGAGGAAACCTGGGTTTTTGATGAAATGTTCAGCGCGTCGGTTATTGACGATCAGGATAAAAATCAAGACGGGAAATTTGATGAAGCGGAAACTGCGGTGATCAAAGAAGAAGCATTTGATAATTTAAAAGATTTTGATTATTTTACCTATATCCGGATTAATGGCGAGCCGTTTGCTCCGGAATATGTTAAGGGTTTTAAGCCGTCGATTGAAAAAGACAAACTGGTTTATAATTTTTATGTACCCTGTCATGTAAGCGCATCTGTTGCGAACAAAAAAATTGAGGTTTCCATATTTGATACCAGTTATTTTACAGCTGTGACGATGCTGGATGAAAAACCGGCATTGCAAGGTACGCCGGATGCTTTTGAAGTATCCACGTTAATGTACCGTAACAAAGATTTTGTGTTTCTGGGACGGGATGGGTTTCCTGAAACACTGACAATAAAATTAAGGAATAAAAAATGAAGCAGATAGTAATATTGCTGGTGATGGTTCTTCTGACGGCAAGTCTGGCAGCCTGTGCCTATGCGACCAATCCGTTTACAGGAAAAGGCGCTTTGCAGAAAAAAAGTATGCTCCAGACAAAAGGCAAGGTCAATCCCTGGATACAGCCGATTGTCACTTTCAGTCAAAAACATCAAAAAACATTCAAACAAAAGCTGATCAGTTTTGCCAAGCAGATGAAAGAAAAGCCCTTTGGGAAGGCGTTTTGGCTTTTTTTGTGGTTCGCTTTTTTGTACGGTATTTTTCATGCATTGGGTCCCGGTCATGGCAAGTCGATTGCGATTTCATATTTTTTGAGTCGTCCGGGAAAAATTGTTCACGGATTTATGATGGGGAATTTACTGACGTTTAGTCATGTATTTTCAGCAGTCGTGCTCGTCATGATATTCTATTTTGTTTTTAAAGTCAGTGGATTAACCGCGTTCGATCAGTTCAGCGGCTATATCAAAGTGCTTAGCGCAGTATTACTGATGGGCGTTGGGGTGTATTTAATCGGCCATAGTATTCATGAATACAGACACTGGTCTTTTGCGGTGGAAGAAGACGGCCGGAAAGTGCCGGATATAAAAAGCCTGGTCATGACGTCCTTGGTGACCGGACTGATACCCTGTCCGGGAGCCGCGATCATACTGTCCTATGCCATTTTAACCGGTATTGTTGTGCAGGGATTGCTGGCAATGATCGCGGTATCGCTGGGCATGGGACTCACCACATCGTCGATTGCATTGTTTTCCATTGTGTCGCGCCGGACGTTTTTAAAAATAGTCCGGAAAAGTACCGGTCATTTTAAAATAGCGTACACATCATTTTCATGTGTCGGTGCATCCGCCATTATTTTAATAGCGATATTCATGCTGGTTGGTTAGGTGTGTGTGGAATACGTCCCCATCGGTGATTGGTGCCAGGCACCGAATTATCCTTTAAAATAAATACTATTATTGCATATTTTATTGCAAAAGAAAGGTTAACTTATATTTGACAAATGAACGAATAAGGTATAATATTACAAATAACGTTAATTTGATATAAAAAGGTAAAGTCATTATGGAGCAAAATCCCAAATATCAACAAATTCTCGAAACCGCGCGCAAACTCTTTATCAAGCACGGGTTCAGACGCATTACGATTGAGGAGATCTGCCGGACTGCCAAGGTGAGTAAGGTCACATTCTACAAGTTTTTCAAGAACAAGATTGATATCAGCAAGAAGGTGCTGGATGGGATTGTGAATGAATCATATGAGAAATATGATCGTATTATGGCATCGCCGGTTCCTTTTCGGGAAAAAGTGGAACAGGTGTTATTATTCAAGATTAAAACAGCCCGGGAATTCAGTGGAGAGCTTATCCGGGAATTGGTGGAAGCGGATCCGGAGATCTGCTGGTATCTTCAAAAGCAGCAAAAACGAAGCTTTCAATCTGCCATGGAAATGCTTGAACAGGGGAAAAAAGAAGGTGTGATCCGGCAGGATTTGGATCCGCAGTTTTATATGTTTATGCTCCGGCATGTCAATGAGATGTTGAAGGACGAACACCTGAAGGCGATTTTTCCGGATACACGCAAACGGAGTGAAGAATTGATGAAATTCTGGTTTTACGGCATGTTTGATGCCAGGGGTTAATCGTGAGGAGGCAAGATGATGAAACGCGTATTGATGATCAGTGTGCTGTGCATGCTGCTTCCGGGGATGTCTTGGGCGCAGATGACAGCCAAGGAGATTATTCAGAAGATTGATGACAATCAGGTTTTTGACAGCCAAGCTTTTAAAGCCCAAATGATTATTCAAAAAGGCAAACGGACTTTAACCAAAACCTTTTACGGTTATGGAAAAAAAGAGGGCGGGAAATCTTTTATGGAATTCACCAATCCGGAGGACAAAGGGGTGAAGTATTTAAAGATGGATGACGAACTTTGGATCTATTTTCCGGATGCCGATGACGTGATGAAAATATCCGGGCACATGCTGCGCCAGGGGATGATGGGCAGTGATTTGTCGTATGAAGACATGTTGGAAAATGACAGCCTGGATGAACAGTATGCCAGTCAGCTGAAAGAGGATGTGATGATCAATGACCGGCCTTGTTATGTGGTTGAGCTGATTGCCAAAGTGCCGGATGTGAGTTATGCCAAGCAGATATTATTTGTGGATAAGCAATGGTATCTTCCGGTGAAGATCGAGATGTATGCCCGGGGCGGCAGGCTCTTGAAAGAAATGATACAATCGAAGATCGAAAAAAACGGCAACCGCTGGGTGGCCATGGAAGGCAGTATTCAGGACAAGCGGAAGCGTAATTCCATGACGACCTTTAAGTTTACTGAAATTGAATTTGACAAGCCTTTGCCGAAAAAGATTTTTACCAAACAGAATTTAAAACGATAGGTTTAAATGCACATGTAGGGGCGTGGTTCCCGCGCCCAACATAAGTGCATGGGAAGGTTCTGGATCTGCCCATTGCCATCAGGAGCGCGTAAAATGAAAAAAGCGGTTTTGGTTTTCATTTTTAGTTGTTTTTTAACTTCGTCGGCACTGGCCGGGCTTGATCTGAGCGGCACGGTTCGCAATGATGCGGTCTGGTTCTTTCAGGATTCGGATGCCGTGTTTGTGAACCTTCTGGAGAACCGACTGCGTTTCATGCGTAAAACACCGGATTGGAAATTTTATTCAGACCTCAAAGTGGATGTGATGTACAGCGATCAACTGGCAGCGGAATTCGGAATGCCTGCGGGCACAGATATGGTCACTGCGGATTTGTTGCGTGCCTTTATCAAGGTTTACTCGGAGTATGGAGATATCACGGTGGGTAAGACCTATGTGAATTTCGGGATTCCGGGTGTGTTCAATTCCTTTGAGCTGGACCAAAAACTCAATATTTCAGACCTCAATGCCACCAAATCCGGTATTCTGGCTGTGGCATATGATTTTGATTTCAGTGACATGACCATTGGCAAACTCTATGTGAGCCCGGAAGCCAGTGAAGGCAGTGTTTTAGCCGGCGGCATGCTTTCCACCAACATAGGCAGCTTTGATATGGGAATGGTGATGAATCGTCTTGGTTGGGATGACAATGTGGCTGGCCTTTTTCTGCAAGGAGACCTGGAACTGGGGGTGCAGGGAAGCTGGGCAATACACTTGGATGACGACGGGCAATATCAGTATTTTGAAACAACGCTGGGCTTGGATTACAGTTTTTTTGACGGCAAAGTGACGGCTGCGATTCAGGGGTGTGTTTCAGACAATTGGATTAGAATTCCCGGAACCATGTTTACCTATGGGAGCATATTGGTGGGCAGTTTTGATCCGCTGGAAAATGCACATCTCTATGCCAACCTGACCTATGCACCCGATGAATTTATCCAGTGGCGCATAGATGGTTTCTTCCATAATTATGATGCCAGCGGCCTGGTGATCCCATCTGTGCAGACTGTTGTGGCGGACGGATTGACCTTATCTGTGCAGTGCATTTTCCCGACTGGCACCAGCGACTCGGTCTACGGCCACGAGGCCTATGGTAATGCGATTGCGTTGGTTCGGCTGGAAGCGAAATTATAAAAGTGTTCATCGCTGAGACGCAGAGAACGCAGAGAAATATTGGGGAACTAAAAAGTCCGGTCATTGGGGAGCGATACCACGTGTGAAGATGTGATGAAGAAATTTTAGGAAAATCATAGCGATTACTTTGCTTCGCTCGTAAGGATATGACGGGCAAGGAAAATGTGATGTTCGTTTGTTAGATTACTGAAAAACAAGGTATATGCAAACAAAAGGAGATGATTGCAATCATGCTATTGGAAGTGAAAAATCTCAACAAAACTTATCGCTCAGGCAAAGTACATTTTCAAGCATTACATGATGTTACGGTAAGCATTGACAAAGGCGAGTTTACAGCCATTGCCGGTCCTTCCGGATCTGGCAAGACCACGTTGCTCAATTGTATCGGCACAATTGACAGCGCGGATAGCGGGCAACTTCTTTTGGATGGGATTGATCTCATCGGCAAAACATCCGATCAACTGGCCAAGCTGCGCAAAGAATATTTTGGTTTTATTTTTCAGACGTATAATTTAATTCCGGTATTAACTGTTTACGAAAACATTGAAATGCCGCTCAAACTTCTTCGTCAGGATGGTGCAGATGTTTTGGGAAAAAAAGTCATGACGATGCTTGAAAAAGTCGGTCTGCGGGGATTGGCCAAACGCCGACCTTTGGAACTTTCCGGCGGCCAGCAGCAGCGGGTCTCGATTGCCCGGGCCTTGGTAAAAAAACCGAAAATGGTTTTGGCGGATGAACCCACCGCCAATTTGGATTCCAAGACCGGTGAAGACATTGTTGGATTGATGCAGGATTTGAATAAAAATGAGGGCGTGACATTTGTTTTTTCAACCCATGATCCCTTGATTATGCGGCATGCCAAGCGGCTGATTGAAATTCGTGACGGGAGGATCGCGTCGTGAGTTATTTGTTTAAACTCGCCTTGAAAAATATTCAGCGTTCTAAAATCCGGACCGTGTTGACTTTTCTCATATTATCGTTTGGCGTTGGGATTTATATTTTTTTTTCCTGTCTCATGGATGGTTTTGACAAAGACTCCATAAAAAATGTGATTGATTTTGAAACCGGGCATGTCAAAGTCCGGAGCGCGATGTTTGATGAAGATCGCCCCTATGCAACGGAAAATTTCATCAAGAATTCTAAAATCGTCATCGGGAAAATAAAGACCTTGGGATTCGTTACCGGTGTGACGGAGCGACTCCAATTTTCAGCGGAATTGGATAATGGTATGGATGCCATGCCGGTTATTGCAGTTGGGATTGGACCGGCAGACAACGCTGTTTTCAATATGGAAAAATATATTGTTGAGGGTGCATTGGAAGAAAACGGCGCTATTATTGGTAAACCGTTGGCCAAGGATTTGGGATTACAAAAAGGGGATATGGCGTATTTAACCTTTCGTAACCAACAAGGCATGATGACCTCGGCGGAAGTCATGATTACCGGACTGATTCAGTCAGCCAATCCGCAAGTGAATTCTTCCGCAGTCTTTATCAAGCTCGATGAGGCGCGTCAATTAATGATGACCCGCGATGCTGCGGAAATCATCATTAAAACCAATGATTTTTTTAAAGCCGAGGAATATACCGCCAGGCTTCGCGATACCCTTGAGGGGTTGGATGTCGGCGTATTTAGTTGGAAAAAGCTATCTGAAGATTTTCGGGCCATGATGACCATGAAGAAAAAATTCCAAAATATATTTGTTCTTATGATTATGGTGATTGCCATTGTGGGTATTGTCAATACCATGCTCATGTCGGTATATGAGAAAAAACGTGAGATCGGGACCATGAAGGCCTTGGGTTTTACGGACAAAGAGGTTCAGAAATTATTTCTTGTCGAAGGAACTTTGATTGGGGTGGCGGGTGGCATTATCGGTTTGGTGCTGGGGACTCTGTTCAATGCTTATTTTGCGTTTAAGGGAATGAATATGGATGCCATGCTGGGTGATCAGGATTGGGGGATGCCTGTCATGGGCGTTATTAAGTCTACCTGGATGCTCAGCGCTTATGTTAAGGCCATGATCTTTACGCTCGCGGCCAGCTTGATTGCCAGTTATTATCCTGCGAAGAAAGTAACCAAAATGCAGGCCATGGAATGTCTGAGAACCGTGCAATGATATTTTTGTAGGGGCGGACCCATGTGTCCGCCCTGATGGGCACGGATTTGGGCCGACACATGGGTCGGCTCCTACGTTCACCGCAGAGAACGCAGAGAAAACCAATTGTTGAAGGCATGGAAATGATTAAAGGTTTTAATTATCAAATATTTTCTGCGCCCTTTGCGCCTCTGCGGTGAAGGGTTGAAGATTGGAGGGTTTGACCATGTTGTTCAAATTTGCATTTCGCAATGTGCTTCGAAATAAACGGCGCAGCTTTTTAACCGCCTTGGCCATTTTTTTCGGTGCTTTAATCGTCGGTTTGGCCCAGGGCTGGATTAATGGCATGATTGATCTCATGATGGACAATTATATTGTCTATCAAACCGGCAATGTAAGGATTACAAGTTCGGACTATATCGAACGCGAGCGCTTCATGCCGGTGGATGCTCTGATGCCGGGTGGTTCGGCGATTAAGAAAAAGGTTCAGATCATTCCCGGTGTCGCGCAGATTGAAGAGCGGATTCGTTTTGGCATATTGTTGGGCCACCGAGAGTTGACCGAACAAGCGCTGGGTATTGGATTGGATCTTGAGAATACCAAGATAAAAATTAAAGATAAGCTCATTGAAGGTGTGCTGGGGCAAGATGGGCTTTATATTGGCGCTGTCTTGGCGAAAAAACTGGGGATTTCACTTGGTGATGATCTTTTGTTGGCAACCAAAACATCGGAAGGCGGGTTGAACGGCATCAAGGTCAAGGTGCAGGGGATTTTTCATATGGGTATTACCATGTATGATAGAAAAATGTTTTTCATCAACCTGGTTGACGCAAAAAAGCTGTTGAAGATATATGAGGGCACAACTGAATTATATGTTTATACTAATGAAGAAAAATTAACCGATTTGGTTGCGGACAGTATTAATGGGATGTTACCGGAAGCGATGGTTGCCCAAACGTACAAACAACAAATCGGACCAATGTATTCCTACATGGCGTCTATGAAAATTGTGTATATGTTTGTTGAGGCGTTGATTCTGTTTTTGGCGTCTTTTATTGTCATCAACACCATGATGATGGCTATTTTCGAGCGGTTGCATGAAATCGGGACGTTAAAGGCCATGGGGATGACAGATAAAGAATTGTTTGTGAATTTTACCCTCGAAGGTGGCATCATTGGGGCGATGGGTGGTATTCCCGGCGCATTGGCAGGTTATGGGATTATTGCCGTCATGTCGGTTACAGGGGTTAATTTAGAATCTGCTTTGAGTTCTATGGATATGCCGATCGAATACATTCTTCATCCTAAATTATCAGCGTTTGCTTTGATCATGGCGGTGGTTATTTCAATTATTGTTCCAGCTTTGGCGGCGATGCTGCCGGCTCGTTATGCTGAGAAATTGCAACCTGCCGAAGCATTACGGAAATAGGGTGGTTTTTGATGAGGAAAAAGCGGTGCCGCAAAGGTGCTGCTTTTTTTTGAAAAATAGAATTGTCGGTTGATGGGGATTTGGTTATGATGAGTTCGGTTATGCGATTTTTAAAAATTTGTGGGGGTGGGAAATGAAAAGAGTTGTTTTGGTGATGGGGATTTTCAGCTGTATCGCGCTGGCAGCATGCTGTGGTCCTAAACGGTGGATTCAAGGTGATCCTGGGGATGCGACGCCGTTGCCCACACCGGTGGTACTGGATTCGGTTGAGATCGGGGTTGGGGTTGACGGCGGTAGCGGCACCGAGTCTGGACCGGAATAGGGCTAGTTATCTTCTTTGCTTTTTAAAAGTGCGTCCTGATGATTTTTTACAATGAATTCAGGCCAGCGGGAATGATAGGCATGCCCGTATTCAGTCCAGGCAGCCAACTGCATGGCGCGTTGCGGGCAGAGATTCACACAGCCCAGGCATAGCACACAGGTCCCTTTGGCTTTGGGAAAACCCTTGTGTATAAAAAGACGTTGGGTGGGACAGTGCCGGACACAGAGACCGCATTGGATACACCGTTTTTTCCTGACATAGTTACGATACAGCGCGATATCGATCCAGCGGTTGTCCAGGAGCATACCGGCAAATGTAAAAGGTGAGGGCCATAGAATCAACGGATGGCCGGCTCTGTTGCCGCACACAAATTCTGCACCGGCATGCTGTACAGCTTCGAGTGTTTTTTGGAAGGGTACAAGCCGGTCCAGCCATT
>Ga0255438_1010_pt1 | contig 11804 bp, 10 predicted proteins | sample ANMaggSeSYBR02E3_FD_182639 | JGI IMG/M metagenome (GOLD analysis project Ga0255438, IMG submission 182639) | Sediment cell enrichment communities from methane seep in Santa Monica Basin, California, United Staets - ANME aggregate JGI... | ecosystem: Environmental > Aquatic > Marine > Cold seeps >...
GCAGCGAAAGTATTTGGAGCGGCTGCTGACCATGACCTTCGACTTTTCCGACATAGCGAAGCAATTGGATTATCTGCAAAATAACAAAGCCGGGAAAATGGAGTTTGAAGATGGATCGATGCGGCAGGCTATAGGGATAATACAGGATCGCATAAAGGGCGAAAACAAGAATACGGCAATATTCAAAAAACAATTGCAGAGATTGCTTAATCGGAATGCTTCGGAAGAATTACTTGAACGCATAGGCAGGGGTAGTACCTATTATAGTGCTTTTATGGAAGAGAACCTACGTCAGATCCTGGTGCACTTAGCAGAGGTAGAGCGTTTTACCCGCACAAAAACCTACCGCAACGTTTTAAGTGAAATTGACCAGTTAATGATGAAAGCCCTGACCGATATGGAAAAGGCGGCCTACATAGCTGACTGTATCATATCCGGCAAAGAGATCACAAGATCAGAGGAGCAAACCAGAAAGATCATACAACGCAGGATTGAACTGTGGAATATTGCTGAAAGGGATGCAGATAATAATCCCAAATTTACTACCCGTAAAAGTGGACGCAAACGCAAGAAAGGTAAGAAGCAGGAAAAGGGGGAAACCTACAAAACCACCTTTGCAATGTTAAAGGAGGGCAAGTCCTTTAAGGAGATTGCTACATCACGGGGGTTGGCCGTATCAACGGTTGAGAGACATATTGCCAGGGGCATTGAAGCCGGGGATGTGCGGATTTCAGATTTGCTTTCAGAAGATGTTGTAGATGAGATAGCTGAAAAATTGCACGAGACATCTGAAGGTTTAAGCGAAGTTCACAATGCCTTAAAGGGCAAATACAGCTATGGGATGTTGCGCATGGTGCAGGCACATGTAAGGACCAATTGAATTTTCGCTTTCTATGATTGTCCAACATATTTTATTTGTTTATTTTTGCTTCTGTTGCGGGAGTAGCTCAGTGGTAGAGCATCAGCTTCCCAAGCTGAGGGTCGCGGGTTCAATCCCCGTTTCCCGCTCACTGAATATCAGAGACTTAGCCGACATACTGGTTAGGTCTCTGTTTTCATTTGCACCAAATATTGCACCATAAATATGTCTTTTTGAAAATTTGAAATATTTTTTCTGGAAATTTTCACAACTCCACTAACGGCTTTTAATGCCCCACCCACAGCATATAAGGTTCTTCCGTTTAGATTATATGAATATGAATGTAGGATACCTTTGTCATGACCTATGCAGGGGGTATCTGGCACTCCTACCCCAGTGGGTATATTGAAGAAACGGCTCTCAAAATTAAAGATTTGTCAATAGCGGGTTTTTTGTTCAGGAACTTGACTTCGGCAAATGGAGTTTACATGTGTTGTGTGCTGACTATTCTTTTATATCATAAACATTGATATATTTTTTGTCCCACTCCTTAAACTTCTGTGATGGATAGTAATAACTATCATCTCTTTTCTCAAAACCACTTTTGAAAGAGTCACCTGCTGATACGCCATTGTAAGCGTCACAAATAAGATATTCCATTAATCCACCATTTTCATTTGGTCTGGAAATGTCGAAACCAATAATTCGCATATCCTCATCCAAAAATATATAAAGTGGATAGCCATTAATCTTGAAATTTTCTTTTGCGGTTTTCAAGTTTGATAATAGGCTATAACCTTGCATATCTTTACTTAGAACCATGTTTATCCACTTAGTAGTATCACTATCCGTGGATATACTTATCCATTCGATGTCAGTGTACCCATTTGACTTTAAACGGTCATATATTCCATGTGTTATTGGCATGTCCTTTATACAACTACCACACCATGTGCCCCAGAAATCTAAAATGACAAGTTTGTGTTTGAAATCATGCAAATGGTACATTTTGCCTTTAGTATCCATTAGTTGGCAGTTTGGAACAATATCTCCAATCTTTTGGCTGTATCTATCTATCATATAGTTATATACTTCCTCTGTTGCCCTAAACTGCCCATTCAACATTGGGGAGCACAGTATTATTACTAAGGATAGTAGCCTTAAAGACAATTTCATTTCTTACGTTTTATTATTTTGCATAATACTACCAATGTTTCAACAAAACAAATATAATTATTCACTTGATATACAATACGGAATAAAGAAAGAATCATGTCCCATTATAATTGCCATCCTACTTTAATCTTACAGGTTGGTATTTTAGGAAGTCAAATCGACTGCATTTTATCCTGATTTAACTCAAAGTATATTCATGGGATATTTCGTATTTTTAATCACATATTCCAACGGATAATTAAATCACAGAACACCAAATGAATAATTCTACCACATCAATTGCATTTTCAATATATTCGAACAAAGGTGTATATGCTCTCTTTTTAGGTTCAGGAATTTCAAAACCATCTGGAATACCAACTGGATGGGATATTGTAATCGACCTGATTAATAAACTGGCAGCATTAAACAATGAAAAACTGTGTAATTCACCGGAAGAATGGTTTAAATCAAAATATGGTGTAGAACCGAACTACTCAAATCTATTATCAAAACTTGTCAAATCCTCTTCTGAACGAGTGAATTTCCTTAGACCTTATTTTGAACCAACAAAAGAGGAAATCGAACAAGGTCTTAAAATCCCCAAGGCAGCACACAGGGCAATTGCTCGATTGGTAAAAGGAGGGTTAATAAAAGTGATAATAACCACGAATTTCGACAGACTACTTGAAAAAGCATTAAATGAATCTGGTATTGAACCAGTAGTAATTAGGCATCCAGATGATATTGATGGTACTGAACCCGTGACACATAGTGATTTTATTTTAATTAAAATAAATGGAGACTACCTTGATTCCCGATTTTTGAATACGGAAGAAGAACTATCATCCTACAATAAAAAAATGCATGATTATTTACACCGGATTGTCAGTGAATTTGGATTACTATCCTGTGGATGGTCTGCGAAATGGGATACTGGTTTTGTAAATATTCTACGAAAATGTGAGAACTATAGATATTATAGTTATTGGTCATATGTTGGCAAATGTGAGAAGGAATTGAAGGAGATTTCAGATTTCAGAAAGGGTGAGACCGTGAAAATTGATAGTGCAGATACCTTTTTCACTGAAATTACTGATAAAATAGAAGCACTCAAGAGTTTAAATGATAATCATCCTCTCAATGCAGATATAGCCGTTGCTCGTTTAAAGAATTACATAGTAAAAGAGGATAGTAAAATATTGTTACACGATTTATTATTCACTGAGCAAGAAGTGGTGTACAACAAAATAAACCAGAGAACAGATATTAGTCTATATCCAGACAGTAAGAACCTGATGCCAGTCCTTACGGATTACATTCAATCATTGGAGACCATGATTCCATTAATAATTAATGGTGTGTTTTGGTCGAAACCGGAGCATCACTTTTTATTCACAAATATTTTATCAAGAATCTCTGAACCTGCTCCCCACGTACATAGTTCTAAATATGATGCCACTGAATCATTTCACCACATACCTGCATTAATCATTCTATACGCCATTGGGATATCTGCACTAAAACGAAGCAATTTTGAATTAATATTTGATTGCTTCCGACTTAAAATAGATGAAAATGACAGCGATTATTCTGACCAGTATTTTCTTATTGATAAAATACATTCATGCATGGTTGATAGTAAAATAATGAATGAAATCCTCGAACAGAATTATAAAACACCCATTAGCACATATTTATGCAATATTTTAAAACCCTATTTTTCGAATCACATATTATCCAATAAGGAATACAATGACATATTTGATTTATTTGAGTACATATTGTCGTTAAATTACGTTCATATTATTGGTGAAAAATATGGGCATATTTGGGCACCTTGGGGTCAATTTCATTGGAGAAAAAGGGGTGTTATAATTGGGAAAAGGAATATGCTGATTGACTTTTTAGATGAAGCCGAAAAAATGAAATCAAATTGGGATGTGCTGAAAAGCGGTATGTTTGATGGGGATTTTGAAATTTTCATAAAAGCAAAGTCAAACCTTGATGGATTTCTTCAAAAAATTCCTCTATACTAACTTCCCTCGATTGAAACGCTAAATCATTAATTGTCTTTGACAGCCAATGTAAATAAGAGTAATTTACATCTTGTCATTTATCATCTTGTTTAGTTTAGTAAGTGTGTTCTTGTTGGTGTTGGTAATCTGCGATATGTGCTGATAGTTGTACCCTTTCCTCAACATTTTAATTTCTTCCGCATATTGAACCTGCATATCTTCATGGGTCTTTCTATAACCTTGTTTACGCCCCACTACACCCCCATTTTTGCGATAATTCTGATAGCCACTGGATAATTGTAACTTCCCGCTTACACTCTGATGGCACATCCATTGTCAGAGGCAAAATAATGCTCAATAACGGCTTCGTTTGCGCTATGGCAGCCTGTCAGGATGTACTTGGTGAACTTGTAAAAATGGTGCTGGATTATGGTCTGCATGAAGACGCTGGTGTGACATCAATAATTGCGGACTTGAATTGTTTTCTTAACTAACACTCTTCAAATTAACAACTAAGAGTAAGCGCACTCCGCTATCTGTTGATGGCTGAGCAGTCTACTCGATTTGCAAACGTTTTTTCATTTATTCTTCTTTTCCAAATTCATCTAATTCTTTTAGAAAGTCATTGGTGTTTTTTAACTTTTTCTCATACCAGTTTTTGTAAATCCATAACATAATTGGATATCCCAATCCTAATGCCCCAATCATTGCTATAACATATCGCCCTGTATATGCCATTATATCAAAATTTCGTAATCCTTTTGCAACGATAGGCATTGCGAACAATGCGAATATGGGAAAAACAAAAATCTCACCTCTTTTGTACTGTAGATACTTTCTCTTCATTTGCGCTAAAGCCTTTTGTAAATCGAGAACAGTACTGTTATAATAATCAATCTTTGTTAGTAAGTTAACTTTTTGAATAGTAGAATACAAGCCTATCAAGCACAATAAGGTTGTAAGAATTCCTGATATTAATAATATTGAATCTCCAGCAAATCTGTAGGTTGCTGATAGAACAAATAGAATAAATATTCCGCCGACAACCACTGAAAAGATTTCGTAAGCTAAGGGTGTTGACATTTCTCTTTTTGACCTATCTAAATTAGTTTTTCGAAATAACTCCTCATTGAATTTCAAATTTTCAGAGAGTTTTTTATCATACTGTGCCCATGCACCTTTTAATTCGTCTAATTCCATGATTTCAAGTTTTTAATTGTTACTAAATTGTTCTTTCAGACTTTTCTTAATCCTACTAATCTTTGTAGCTACATTGGTTTCTGTAATTCCGAGAATTTCAGCAATATCTTTATACTTATTGTCGTCAAAATAGAGCAAAATCAATGCTTTGTCCATTTCATCTAAACGCTCAATAAATCGATATAGCATTACAATATTCTCATCCTGTTCAGATTCCGACTCGAAATTGTAAAGAGATATAAATGATTCGTCAATTGTTACTTTTTTGTCTTTGTGTTTACAATCTAGATATTCCGACGATACCCTGCCAGTGATTCCGATGATATACTGCCAGTTTTAAGATTCGATTTCTGAGGCTAATTTATCCTTTTTAATTTATTTTTTCTCATAGTGTCACCATCTAATTCAATTCGATGCGAAGAGTAAACAATTCGATCTAAAATCGCATCACCCAGAGTACTATCTCCTATCAGACCATGCCAGTCTTTTACTGGTATTTGTGAGGTAAAAATTATAGAAGCCTGATCATATTTGTGTTCAACTATATCCAAAAGAGCTTGTCGCTGTTCTTGATCAAATGGAGATAAGCCAAAATCATCCATGATAAGTAACTGCGTATTTTGCACTTTCTTCAGGAATGACATGTAATTACCCTGAAGTTTTGTTAGCTTTATTTCATCCATCAGACGAGCTGTATTAAAGTACATTGTTTTGTATGTCATGTCGCAGGCATGCATTCCTAAAGCTTGAGCCAGGTGGCTTTTACCGATTCCTGTGGGACCTGTAATAATTACATTTTCACTTCGCTTAATGAAGTCAAGGGATATTAAACGTTCAAATAAGTTTTTATCAAGTTTTCTGGGATGCGTATAGTCTATATCCCGGATTGAAGCCTGTATTTTAAATTTTGCTTTTGTTTTCAGACCTGCAATTTTCTTATCCTGACGAAAGTCCCACTCCTGATCAATGAGCATTGCTAAATACTGATCAATGGTGTAATCCTGATAATTGGCTGATTGCATACTTCCATAATGAGCTTCAGCCATTCCACTCAGGCGCATCTGTTTCATTTTTTCTACTGTTGTGTTGTTGTTCATAATTGATTTGATTTATTTATAATTACTGGCACTTCTTAAATTTTCATGAGGCTTGATAATATGTTCTACCTGTTCTGTTTTAGGTTCTAAATCAGCATTGTTTTTCAGGATGGTCTCAATGGTTTTATACGAACAGATATGATAATCCAAAGCCTTTAAACAAGCTTTCTCTATGCGCTTACCAGGATAGCTTTTCTTCAAGGATAATATACCTTGTGCACGTTTATACCCTATCTCTGGATAGGCTTGTTGATCAATTAACTTTCCGATGTAGGTGGCTGCATTTTCTCCAATAGCAGAAGCTTGTTTTACAAAAAACTCCCTGCTCCATGAAAGATAATATCGGTGAGTGCTGGCAAGGTGTTCTTCATTGGTTGTATAATTCCCCCTACGATAACTTTTTGCATGAGTGGCTAAACGTTCTTTGCTATAAAAGATCTCCACTGTATCAATAGTATGCTGCACTTCTACATGCTTCCCAATATAGCGGTATGGAACACTGTAGTAATTCTTTTGCTCACTCAGGTAGATGTATCCCATCTTCTGAACTTTTGCCCGGTTATAGTTTTTAATCAGGTAAGGCGCATTTGGAAGCACTGATAAATGCTCCTTCTCAATTTCAATAAATTGCTTTAATCGACTTATTCCGGTGGTCTGCATTTTGTAGCGATTGTACTTCTCCAATAATATGTGGATCTGATTATTCAGGTCTGATAAACTAAAGAAAGTCATCTTAGACAGATGATAGTAAATACGCTGGTATACCAGGTTTACAGCTGATTCAACCAGGGCCTTGTCTTGCGGAGAATATGTTCGAGTAGGGTTTATTACACAACCGTAATGTTGTCCCATGTCCCGGAAAGTCTTATTTATGACAGGCTCATATTTACTCGCTTTTGTAACTGCAGATTTTAAATTATCAGGAACAATAGCTAAGGGTACACCACCAAAATAGACAAGGCAGTTGCCAACGGACTTAACCAAAGACGCCCGGGTCTGATCATAGCTTGCTTCTACATATGTGTAATTACTAGCAGGTAATATGCCGACAAACACTTCTACATCTTTGATTTCTCCGGTTTCCTTATCTACAATTTGCAGTTTCTTTCCTGCATAATCTATGTAAAGCTTTTCTCCGGCAATATGGTGGAGTTTACCGCTTACCTTCTTACTGTCAAGCCAATCACCAAACAACTGACAGAACTGAGAATAACTGTAATAGCCAATATGTTCTTGTTTGTAGCGGTTCCATAAATGCTGTCGAGTACAGCCAGGCTTCTTTAACTCATTTACATAGCCTGGAAACAGACCCAGCAGGCTTGCATACCTGTCTTTGTCCATGGCCTCCTTAGATGGAAAAAGATCCTGTAGATCCTTCTCTTCAAAAGCTAAAAGCTCTTGGTAACTAAATCCACTTGCTAATAGTTTTCTTACATATTCATTCACGGTATTTCTATCGATGCCAACCTCGCTGGCTATCTTGCGATTTGAAGCGTTTTTACTCTTTAGTAATAACAACTGTCTAATTTTCATAATGTCTATTTGCGTTGCAGCCATATTCTCTCTGATTAGGTTTGATAAACCAGAGAGATACAAATAGAAATCGAAACTTGAAAATAAAACTGGCAGTGTTTACTTCGGAACGAAGTTGCGCCGGCGCCGGCTCCCTCCTACACTTTTTGGCAGGGTTTAAATCGGAATAAACTCCTTAAAAAGTGGCAGGGTATGCCGGAATCAGTGGCAGGGTATCATCGGAATGGGTGGCAGGGATTGCTCCGGAATATCTACAATCATTCCGATAAAACGAAATCGCTGTATTCAATGCTATTCGATAAATCCATGTTGAAATTTTAACGCGTCCGTCAAATTTTGAAAATGAATTCCATAATTGCATTAGTATCTCTTGCTGCAAATCCTTTCTATTTTCGGTATTTGCACAATAAGAATAGCAAATCTTGTAAATCAGATTTTGATTGTCCTTAATGACTGAAATAAACTTATCCTCTTCCACGTCGAGTATTATTAATCATTTTCATATTATTCGCAGAAAAAGTCAAAAAATCACAAATTTTCTGTTTTATTTTAGTTGTAGTGTCTTTCTTAAAATGTTTGCCAATTTATTTATATACACCACATTCGATAATTTCTGAGTTATATATCCCCAATGGACTTAATATGTTATAGTCTATCAAAACGATAACAAAAAAATCATCATACGGTATCTGCCCCAATAGTAAAAATAGCATTTCCAGATGATAGAATTATAAATCATGAGTAGATGCAGGACTTCATTGATTATACCAAATAATAAGAGGACTACAGCACGATTAGGTAGAATGTAAACTCAGTGGCACTCCATTGTCCGGGGCAGAATAAAGGGACAGGATGGCTTTATTTACGCAATGGCAGCCACTCAGAAGGTTTTAGGGGTACGGCTGGATGAGATGGTCAGGATGGCTCTGGACTCTGACATTCATTCAGACCGTGGGAAATCAATTAGAATTGCTGGAACGACTATCATCCAAAATTAAGGTAGAATTGAATATACCCATTATGACTGAGTAATCGAAAATTGTAACTGCCAATTTCCCATACCAAACCTCCCCAAGATTGACCTCTAAGGTCATCATCACTTATCTTTCCGAACTCCTCGTCTTCGACACCAAAGAATGTATTAAGTTTTTTGATTAAAATCCTGATTTCGAAAACGTTTGTACCGCTTGCATTTGTTGGAGAATTCCTGCCTAATATGAATGTTGGTTCGTCTTCATCATCCCCCATAATCACGGAAAGCCTGTTGAAGAAATCGAAACTGAAGAAGTTCAAATAAAAGGTTCTGTGAATCCGACCTTCAACCTCGGCTTCTTCATATTTCCCCGTTTTAATAATATCCAATACCGTTTTGAAAAGTTGTTCAACTATCTGGTGACTCAGGTGTAAGGAGTTCTTATGTAAATCAATGAATTCCTGCGGCTTCAGAACCTCGGTATTGATACCCAAACGCTCGTATACCTGCTTGGTCTTCTTTATTGATGAATGCTCCTGCTGGTATGGTTATGCTAAAAGACTCTGTTTTCAGTGAACCACCCGATACCCCAATACTGGCTTTGGTAATATCCTTCAATTCAGACTCTTCCTTGGGTGAAGTTTTTTCCTTTTGACAGCTTACTAAAAAAAAAATAGTACCAGAAGATAGAGAAATGATGATGTTTTCATGATTGCAGGTTATTCGTGAGTGTTATAAAGTTAAGCAATCAGGAAGTCAAAGTCAATGACAAAAATCCTAAAGGAGAATAAACACTAATTATTTGTAACTTTATGAACACAATAACATTAGAATACGGATTCCAATGAGGACTGGCCCACTTATTGAATCTGTAATATCATGAAAAAGATCTACTTAATACTACTCCTTGTAACCATTTCAATAAACCTGTTCTGCCAGCAGGATCATGAATTGGTTCAGGATTCAACCTATTTCTATAACTGGTCTTCAAGTATCAATGACTGGATAGTTTCTTCACTTACTGTAAATACTTATGATGCCAAAGGAAATGTGACAGAAAATATCAGATACACCTGGGATTATGCAATCAATGACTGGGTCTGGCGAGGTAATTCTGTCTCAACATATGATGCCCATGGGAATCAGATTGGGATGGATTGGTATGAATGGGATTCAGAAACCGGGGAACGGATCTGGACCTGGGGTTGGGTTTGGGAATTTGATGCCAACGGGCATAGAACTGCAAGCAGTAAGTATTATTGGGATCATTATACCACGAATAAAAAACTGTTGTTTTGGCAAGAGATTAGAACATATGATGCCAGCGGGAATCTCATAGAGGAAATTGAATCTCATTATGCACAATCTGAGGCCAATGACCTGGTATGGAGTATGCGATTTGTTTATACTTATGATGACAATGGAAATCAAACTGAGCAAACGCAGTATGAATTGGATACAGTCAACAATGACTGGGTATTTAGTTACCGTTATGTGACTACTTATGATGTCTATGGGAATCGTACTGAGTGGACCACGATGCAGTGGGATTCAAAAACCACTGACTGGGTGGGATATCGTCGTTTAATATATGCCTATGATCCCAACGGGAATAAAACAGAGGAGTCTGAATATATATGGGATTCAGCAACCAATGACTGGGAGGAATCCTGGCGTAATATTTTTACATATGATTCCTATGGGAATCCCACTGAAATATATAGCTACGATTGGGATTCCGGAATCAGCGACTGGGTATTTAGTTACCGTACTGTGAGTACCTATGATATCAATGGGAATCATACTGAGTTAACAGGCTATATGTGGGATACAATAACCAATGACTGGGTGGGGAATGGAAGTAGAAATTACACATATGATGCCTTCGGGAATCGTACTGAGGAGATCTATAGTTATTGGGATTCAGAAATCAAGGACTGGGTTAATGACTCGAAATATGTTCACTATTGGTCGGAATTAACAACCACATTATCTGACAATTCTATGCTCTTTGTATATCCCAATCCTTTTTCAGATTACACAATGATCAAATATCTTGGTACTTTCCAGACACTGAGAATTGAGATAGTGGATTTGAATGGACGGATTGTAAGAACCTATGAACATGTCGGAAATCATTCTTTTATAATTCGAAGAGATGATTTACCGGGTGGCATCTATTTCATCAGAGTCCACTCGGACGATACTTACTATGTTAAAAAGGTATTAATCAATTAAATACTTCAGACATGGTGAATCCAGAACCAAGAAACACAAACACAAACACAAACATTCTTCATAACGTATCACTATTCTATCTTTCGTATTACTGATTCCAATTTACACGTGCCAGTAACAGGTCACCAATATATCGGATATAATTGATGTTTTCATTGTCAACCCAGAACCTGTCGCCCTCTTTTGAATGAGAGAATCTACCTTCGAGCCATTCACCGGTAACTACCCATGATTCTGTATCTGAGACATTGGCAACATTGAAATTACCCATTCTGGCGCCGTTCTCAGGGAAAACAATTCTTTCAGTTTTTCGTCGCACCATAAGCCGGTCTGTATCCACTTCAGCCATAAAAAGTGGTGCCCTGCTCCGGAATACACCATTATTTAATTCACTCTTCCTGTTGTAGACCAAATAAAGCGTATCATTGTGTTTCAACCATTTTTGCTGAGTATTGTAGTTACCAAGCTCTTCTCCATCATCAAAGCACCATGCTTTTAATTCATCATAGTGCAATCCATCTTCGCTTGAAGTCACGTATGCCCTGAGATCGTGTCTGATCGTCATAAAAAACTTTCCTCTGAAATAGACCACAGAAGGTTCTGCCAGTCCCCGCACCTCATTTATTGAATGAATGGTTCCATGTTCAATGTATTGTAAATCGGTGCCATTAAATTTGCACCGTAGTACTGTTACCTTTGTATATTTGTCGTTTTTGCTCTCCTTAAGCGGG
>Ga0255438_1011_pt1 | contig 11663 bp, 9 predicted proteins | sample ANMaggSeSYBR02E3_FD_182639 | JGI IMG/M metagenome (GOLD analysis project Ga0255438, IMG submission 182639) | Sediment cell enrichment communities from methane seep in Santa Monica Basin, California, United Staets - ANME aggregate JGI... | ecosystem: Environmental > Aquatic > Marine > Cold seeps >...
AGGAGGGTAGTGATGGTGAGAGGGTTGTAGATATTGAGCTAAAGCCTACAGTAGAGGTAGTAGAGTGTAAAGAAAAGATTATTCTTAGAACAGTAGCTCCTGTAGAGGAGAAGTTGTTTGAGTTTAGTGATGATTTGTATGAGGTAGAGGATTAACAAGAGGACATGTTTTCTCCAAACTTTAGGAAACTACTATCTAAAGATGATTTGGGGAGTTACTGGATTACAGAGTTTGGGTTTAATCTACACGCTTTCTAAAACCTTTATTGTTTCTTTTACTGTTTTCTCCCAAGAGAATAGTTTTACTCTGTCTAAACCTTCTTTTATTAAAGATTTTCTTAAGTCTTCATTCGTGTATATATCAAAACATGGCCTTACCAACTTCCTCCATATTTAAACCATCTACTAATATTCCTGCTCCTCCTAGTACTTCTGGGTAACAGGATCCATTATGAGCAATGACTGGAGTTCCTGCTTTCATACCTCCAACAAGAATAATACCAAAGCCTTCATACAAGGAAAGATGTAGCATAGCGATAGAGTTAGATAGGAGTTGCTTTACTTGATTGTCTTCGTAAAAGCCTGTGAGTATTATATGTTCCTCAAGCCCTTTGTTCTTTATATATTCTCTAAACTCCCTTGCAGAAGGATTGTCTTTAACAAAATTCCCTCCAGCAATTATCATATATGGTACATTCTCTTTAGATGGTATTCTACTTAGGAAATCTTTATATCCATCCACTACTCCTTTAGAGTTTTTATTTTCGTATACAGTACCTCCTATGTATATGTAATATCCTTTTTCTTTATAGTCTGGTGGTAACTTTTCATCCCATTGTGCGTCAGTTCCTTCTAACACGGCGTCTAAGTATATTGTTTTAACTTCTTCTTTGTTGTATTTAGGGAAATATTTAAGGAAATCCTTTTTAGTTTGATTGCTGTTGACCACTATATATTTACAGTATTTAGCTTTTCTGAGTTCTAACCAGTAGAGGATCTTTTTTATAGAGTTGTTGATTTTGTTTTTTTCAGAATAGATATTAAAAAGAGGGAGAATCATATCGTGGATCATTAGTACTGTTGGGATATGTAGTGATGGTATTCCAGCCCAGAAGTATGGACAGAAGTATATGGAGTTTTTTTGTTTTATTTTTAGTATGTTTGGTAAGAGTTGTATTAGATACCAGAGGTAGTTTTTATAGTCTGATTTTCTTAGTTTTCCTATTCGAATAATTTCTACGTTTTCTCTTTCTTTTTCTAATGTTTTGTCTAATGTACTTTGAGCATCAAAAAGGAGGATTGATATCTTTATATCTTTGTAATTAAGGAGTTCTTTAACAACATTCTTTGTATATTTACCAATACCGTGGTGTTTAAGTTCGTTTTGAGTTGTGGTACAGTCAATTATTAGGTGCATTGTTTAGTAATCTCTATTTTATTAAACCATTTTACCACAGTCTACATTTACTAGTTGGCGTACTTAAATAGATGTATCGTCTTATGCTTCATATCAATCCTCTCCTCTAGATCCAAAACTGTACTATCCAACAATTCTTGCAGTCTGTCTTCATTTAGCAAAAGATCTTCCTCTTTTCCTTCATGTAAGGAAATATATACCAGTTCACTAACTCCAGTTTTTGCTAACATGTTCTCAAAATTCTCGAGGCCCCCTATTCTGAAATTGTATGTTTCAATATCGATATCCTGAACTAACAATTCTTTCTTAGGAATCCACTCTTTCAACTTCCACCTCCACTCAGGGTCTTGTACGTTTTCAGATCTTAAAACAAATGGGAGTCTATCCCAACCAATATTATTAATCCAGATGACCTCATCCTCGTCAACTAAAGATAGTATTTCTTCACATTCTCGATTATAACCATAAAGCAAATATGATTCTATTTGTCCATGCTTATATGACGCTAATAACGCTGTGCCTACCATAAAAATCGAGAGACTTATTTCAATAATATATTTTATAACTCCTTTCTCGATATAATACATCATCAAGAAACCTACAATTATAAACAAACTAAAGACAACCTTAATCCAAACATAGCTATATTCAAAATACATACCCCCTATTACAAAAACGATTGTAACAAGAATCGTATTCCGGACAAAAATCTCCTTCTGTTTTATATTCTTTAAAAACAACAAGAAATATACAATTATAATTGGGGTTATTGGAATAAGATATCTACCAATTGAAGAATGAAATATGTAAATTAAAAGATAGGTAAACAAAAGAATAGGTAAAAACATTCTTTCGATATTTTTCTCTTTAAAGTACGATTTAAATGACTTCGTTAGATATGATAAAGATGGAACTAGCATTAGAAAAGGAATCGAGAAAAAAGAAAACGTCCTCGGATAAAAGATCTTTCCAATATATTGCAAAACTATATTAATTGATACATATAAATACCCTAGAAAAGGACTAACATTCTCTGGGATATTAATTAAAAACATTGCTCTTGCTACACCTACATTAGTGGCAATATCTCTATTGTACGTAGCCAGTTCAAGTCCAAAATTGCGAGTTAATTCTCTAGTACCACGCTCTATCAAACCTAATATGTTTGCATTATAAATATTTAAAGGAATAATAGACGTTGTAAACATTAAGACTAAATATACTAGAGCAGGTAAGAATAGTTGGATACAACTTAGAACAGTACTCTCAAGAATCTTCTTCCAGTTACCTTTGTACATCATTAAAGATTCTATTATCACCCATATCACAAGAGCTGGGCCAAAAGTATAAAATACATGTTCTTTAGAATCTAATAATAGCAAAAGGAATACACCAGTCCACCATTTACTCTTTTTACTTAATATCGAATTAAAAATCAGTAGGACGAAGAACAGAGCTTGGATGTCTCTGTAGAAGGTTGGCATATAAGTGACAAACTGATAACTGGAAAACAATAATGTGACACCAAGAAGAGAATATATCTGAGAGAGTTTAAAATGTCCATTTAATATCCTATAGAATACAATCCCACTTCCAATACCAAATAAAATATTGATAAGAGTTGCTATAAATACAGATGGCCCGGAAAATATAAAGATCACACCAACTAGTAGTTTACTTAAGAACCCATGTAGACCTACTCCATAGTTCCCAATCCATTGACCGTTTTTTAATAAATCTGCAATAACAGCACTTTCTCCTAGATAAATGTTTTCATCTAATCGAACATCTCTAAAGAGGGATAAGATTATAAAGAAAACAAACCATAAGACAAAAAATACAATAGGTAGATATTTACTACATAGGAATGATTTATAGATATTTTTAAATTTCGACATGATATATAACCTTATTTATTAGACCATCCTCAACTTGAGCCTTTGGAGAGTCTTAAGGAAGTTAAATATATAACTAAATAACATAATGTTGTAAGCAAAGACCAAATCATTAAAGTCATTTTCAAATTATGAGTATAATAGCCCACTATGAAAGAAATTACTACAACAAAGAACTTAAGCCCTTGAAAAAATATGTTCATATTCTGCTTATTAACAATATATACAACATAGCTAACAGGGGTAACAACAAATCTTGCAAAAAACATTATACAAAAGATTTGAATATATTGCCCTACAAGTACCCATTCATCACCCAACAAAAACGGTATTGTAGAAGGGACTAACAGAAAAATAAGAAGGAAAGGAATAATCCCTAACAGAAAAAGGCTTTGAGATGTTTTTATAAAAATTTCCGAACAAGAACCTTTTTCCCGATATTGTTCCGAAGCCTCTTGTTTAAACACATCCCCTACAGAAGACGTCACAAACCATAATGGGGAACCCAAGATTTTATCTGACATTGCAAGATAACCCGCATTACTATTTCCAAAAACCATATTCATACCAATGTTTGGAAACATCTCTGCTAATCTACTTAATAGATCCGCAAGTAAAGAAAACTTTGGGAATTTAACATATCTCAACAAGATTTTCTTGAACTTTATGCTTCTCATTATACCTTTAAATTTGATTTTAAGAGCCAAGAGAAGCAAGAAATATGCAACTATATAACCTATTAAAAACGAAACCATTAACCCTGATTCTGTAAATCCACTATATCCACCAAATAAACGGATAGTTATCAAGATAATCGCTTGGATAACAACATTCCTAGCAATTATCTTATACTTTTTATTCCTTAAGGCATAATAGTAAATTGCTTCGTATAACGCCACAAACAAAACACTTAATCCTATCAATATTTTATATTCATTTAGCAAAGGGACATTAAACAGAGAAAATATATACTCTCCTTTAAAAACAATAACCATGGTAAATATCAAAGACACAAGGAAACTACATACACTTGATATTATAACCAACTCTCGAGCTTCCGTATCCTTTTTTGGCAAAAGAATAGCTAAACAATATCTCCCATTTGATACCATTGAGAAAATAGTTACAATTGTAATGTATACACCAAATATCCCAAAATCATTAGGTGAATAACATCTCGTTAGTAGTGGTGTTACTAATATTGGCAATAATTGAGCTATTATTCGTCCACTACCTAATACTAAAACATTCCGTTTATATCGACTGTTTGTGAAATATTTCTTTAAAAAGACTTTTACTTCTTGAGACTTTCTCATATACCCTCACTGTTAAAATTGTATACTCTAAATATCTCAAAAAAGTTGTTCATATATTTCAAAAGTATCTTTAGCTATCTTGTCCCAACCGAATTCTTTAACATATCTTAAAATTTCTTTTATATCCCATTTTCTATTTAATGCCTCAAATATCTTCTCCGCCAAATCTTCAGGATCGGCAATATTACATAATAGACCATACTCATCAGACCTAATCACTTCAAGGCTACCAGAATTCTTAGTTGCTACAACGGGTTTTCCACAAGCAAATGCTTCTAATTGAACTATGCCGAAACTCTCTGACAAACTGGGTAGAACAAATAAATCACATGCGTTCATCCAAATCGGAACATCCTTGTGGAATCTCGCTCCAAGAAATTCAATATTATCAGACAATCCTAACTTTTTCGTTTCAGCTTCTAGCACATCCCTTTGAGTCCCATCTCCAATTAAAAAAAGTTTTAAATTTCCCATAGAATATTTATCTCTTAGAACTTTCATTGCCCGTACAAGATGAATATGTCCTTTGTATTTCTCCAAATAACCTACAGTAAGCAACACCTTTTGTTTCTGCCCAATCTTTAATTCCTTACGAGCTTCAAACAAACTTTTAGGAATAAATAGACCACTATTAAAGCCGTTTGACAAGAACATTACATTTTCATTATATTTTTTAAGATCTTTAATTGACTCTTTATTAACTCTTATTATCTGATCGGCATTCTCCCATGTATAACTGATTTTTTTATTTGTATTACTCATTTCCTCTTCTAAGTAATGCTTGTCTTCGTGAACTGTTAAAACAAAGGGTTTGTTATACTTTTCTTTCAACTTCGCACCAACATATCCTGCAGTCCATGTAAAATGACTATGTATTATATCGAATTTGATTTTTTCTTTTCTAATAATTTTATCAACAACTTTGAAATGCCAATCTCCAAGTACTCTATAAAAAATACTCATTGGTAAATACCACAATGGAACTAGGAAAATATGTACATTACTAGGCTTATCAAACTCTTGTACTACAAATTCTTTTCTATGTTTAAGTAGTTGTTTTATTGGAATGATGTTGTAAATCTCTGCAAATGGTTTATATCTTACAAACACATAAACGTTTTCAAAGTTCTCAGCCATAGATTCAACAAAATCTTTTTGAAACGAATGATACGAATGCAATAAAAAGACTATGTTTTTCTTTTTCTCCATTTCATTAGTAATTAATAATTTATATTGTTAACTATATAAAAGATATTTGTCTTTGGATATCATTTCTTTAACAATATCCCCGCTATTTTCTCCCCAGCATCACCATCTCCATAAATATTCTCAACATATTTAAACTTCTTCTCTTTCTCTATATGTTCCATCAACTCGCCTGGCTCACTCAAAACATTCATACCAAAATCAACCAATTCATGCCATGCTGGATCTGGCATAAACAAATAAGCTATTTTGTGAGAGAAGTAGGATTCTTTTTGAAGTCCTCCACTATCCGTAACTACATTCTTACAATTGCTCATTAGACCCATTAAACTGAGATAATCTATAGGTTCAAGTATATCAAATTTCTCAGTATACTTTTCAAAACCAAATTCTTCGATTCTCTTTTTTGTTCTTGGATGCATAGGAAATACTACCCTATTAGAAGACGTCAATAACGCTAAATCTTTCAATATTTTCTCAAACCTTTCAGGCTCATCTACATTATAATCTCTATGTAACGTAACCAAAGTATAATCATTTCCCTTAAGATTCAACTCATTAAAAAGTCCAAAATCAAAATGTCCTTGCATATACAAAAACAGGTCATACATAACATCTCCTGTAAAATACACACCTTCTGTAATACCTTCTTTCTTCAAATTCTCCACCGCTCTTTTAGAAGGACAGAAAAGATACTCTGCAATTCTATCAGTAAGCACTCTGTTAATTTCCTCTGGCATATTTTTAGGCAACATACGAATACCCGCTTCTACATGAGAGACAGGAATCTTCAGTTTTGCAGCAACTAATGCTCCTGCAAGAGTTGTATTAGTATCACCATACACCAGTATTTGATCCGGTTTTATCTTAAACATTAATTTTTCAAATTCAACCATTATTTTTGCTGTCATCGCTGCATGAGTACCAGAACCTACTTCTAAATTGTACTCAGGTGCAGTTATACCTAATTTCTCAAAGAAACTATCTGCCATATTATAATCATAGTGTTGACCAGAGTTGATTATTATCTCTTCAATTTGTGAATGTTTTTTAAACTCTCTATTTAAGACAGCTTCTTTAACAAACTGTGGTCTTGCACCAATCAAGGATACTATTTTCATATTACAAATTTTTATAAATATTAATTAAGACTTTTTCTTGCTCTTCCCAACAGAATTTCTTTGCTACTTTTTCTAAATTAGGTAAATATTTCTTTTTCGTATCTTTGTCGATATCCCTTAGCACTTTCAATATTGAATCTTCATCTTCAGGGTTAATAAGATAGCCAACTTTGTTCTCTTCTACAAACTTAGACATTTCTTTTAGATTCGAGACAACAATAGGGAGCCTACCCATAATATAGTCAAATATTTTATTAGGCAAAGCTAAGTCGTGGTTAAGACAGATATTCTCCATCAAGTATATCCCCCAATCTGCAGAAGATACATATTTCATATATTCAAATATGGACACTTTCTCATGCCAGAATATATTTCCTATACCCTTTATTTCCTCCTTCAACTTATTTACACCTTCCCCGTACACTAGAAACACCAAAACTATGTTTTTATTGTCTTTCTCCATTTTCTTAAAAACATTTATAAGAGTCTCAATTCCACGACCACGAATATAAGCTCCTTGGAAAAGAAAAATCTCTTTATCTTCAGGAATACCCAATTCTTCTCTAAAAAGATTATACTTTCTGTTTTCCATATAAAGAGGATTATTTAATACTAATACAGGTTTCTCAATTCCATACATTTGCTCATACTCCATTGCAATAGATTCACTTACAGTAATAACTGCATCCGCAGAAGAAATCATGTGCCTTTCAAAGATTTTTGCGATTCTTTTTATTATTGGTTTATTCAAATAGATCTTTGCTTCAGTCTCATGTTCATGACAGTCATAGACAATCTTTACATCTCTATTAAAGAATTTCTTTATCACGTATGCTGGAGGGAGTGCGTATAGATCATTAGCATGAAATATCCTCTCTTTTCTAAAGTTCTTGATAATTATGAACCAAAAGAGAATCAAATTTAATGGTAACAGTTTTATTCTCCCTACATTAAATCTTTTTACATTTATTCCCTCTATACATTCTTCTTTAGACAGTTCCTTATCGAAATGAGTTGCCACAAGTGTAACATCATATCCATTATTTACTAATGTTCTAGACTCCTTAAAGACTCTATTATCATTAGTGAAGTCATTGAAGAGAAGATTGATGACTTTTTTCATAAGCTCATGTGCTAATTTGATGTATATTTTTATAAGGGGTTTTCTTCTTTATTACCTTGCATGGATTCCCTACTGCTATTGAATTAGATGGTATATCTCTTGTCACAATAGATCCTGCTCCAATTATAACATTTTCCCCAATTGTTACTTCTGGTAGAATTATAACATCTGCACCAATCCACACATTTGATCCTATGATAATTGGATCTCCTTTGATATGTTTTGTAAAATCCTCCATATCATGGTTAGCACTAATAATTTTAGACCCTGGTCCCATTAATACATTATCTCCCATAATGATTCTGCTATTTGCTTGTATGTATTGACCAATATTCGAACCAGGAGAACACATTTTCCCTATCTTTATATTCTCTATCCCCGTTACATAGGAGGTAAAATGAACAGGCCATGGGGCTTTTGCATTAATTCTAAAAACCCTTTGCCAAATAAAAAAGCGGATATAACTTTGATGCACAAAATGCCCATCTTTATATTTATATGTTTTGCTCAGAAGACAACCTATCCAATTAAGAAAATTTTTCATTATTCTTTGAAAGTTTATATGAAATTAATAAGAAAAGTAAGTAAATAGATGAATAAGCAATTGAATATGCACCTACTGCCAGCATTGCATCACCCCTTTCTATCCCTAGCCAAACGGCGAAAGTTGTACAAGCGAATAGTAGAATCATAAGTAGTAAATTAAGATTCTGTTTTTCCGCAACTATAATCACATATGTTAATGGACTTACAGTAAACTTGAAGAGATACATTAATGACAAAGCTCGAATGTAAATTCCTGCAGTTACCCACTCAGCTCCAAAGACTATTGGTACTAACATAGGTGCAAACACAAAAATCAGAATAAAAGGTATTATAGAAATCAGAAACAAGCTTTTGAATGTTTTAACAAATATTGCTTCACAATTACCCTTATTCCGATAATCACTACTTGCCCTTTCCCGAAATACATGGGATATAGATGTTGAAAATAGTGTAACAGGACTCCCTAGAACCTTCTGGGATAATGCAAAGTTCCCAACAACCGCTTGGCCAAAAGTAATTAGTAATAGTTGTGGTACTTGATTTGCAGAGAGATTTACAAACGTTGCAGGTAAATTAAATATCGGGAATTTCTTATATCTAACGAGTTGTTTCTTAATATCTGGAATAAGTGTATGAAACTTCTCTCCAATGTTTAACCTACTCTTATTTTTGTAATACAAAAGAATAGTTGCTATAAATGTCCCTCCCATGTACCCCACTATTAACCCGACATCTTTAAATTCAGTCCTGGATAAAAAGTACTGAAAAAGTATACTGAAACCAACATTAAAAATATTAATTACTGACAACCATTTAAAATATTTATTTCTTAGTGATAAATAGAAACCTATTTGATATAAGGTATTTAATAGTATTGAAAAACCGAGAAATGCAATTAGTTCATATGAATTGAAATAGTTATATTTAGCTAATAAAGGTGCGGCTAAAAGAAGAGCTATTGTAATTACAATACTCATAATTCCAGTCAGTAGAATCACACCATACGTTAATAGCTTAAAGGAGCGTTCTTTCTTAGACAGTAAAAGAGGGTGTTCATACTGCCCAGTAGCAATAACAGAAAGAATGGAGAGAAATGAAATAAAAATCGCATACTGACCAAAATTAGAAGTACTATATATTCTTGTTAAAAACGGATAAAACAAGAGGTATACTGCTTGAGAAGCCACAGTGCCTGAAAACATCATTACAACGTTCTTCCGGAAAGTATTCGCTGGAAATAATTTATTGACCTTTTGAAAAATCTTTAACATCCTTTCAACAGTTCATTAATTACTTTAAATTCTCGATCTTGCTGTTCTGACAATTCTCTAACTTGATGTTTATTATTCATATTCTTTTTCAGTTTATCATAGAATGCCTCATCCTTATACATCTTCTGAATTGCATTGGCCATGTTTTTATCAAATTCTGAGTCAAGCTTAATTAATAGTGAATTCACATTGTTAGTAACAAAACCTTCAAGACTTCCGTCGTCAATTGAAATGATAGGTGTTTTATAATAGATAGCTTCAAGTATAGGATTTCCAAGATTACTAAAGTCATTTGTCATGATGACAAGATCAGCCTTTTGAATAATATAATTTGATTCAAAACTATCAATCTTTTCTACAAATATCACATTCTCCTCTAATCCCTTTAATTGGACAAAATCTACAAGATCATTCTTGTTCTGAGCATGATAAGTAGTAACCAGAGAAATATTCTCAAGAATGTCTTTATCTAATTCTAACAAACTACGGATGACTCTGTCTGTTCTCTTCCACGTACTTCCACTAGCATTATTAAAAATTACAAACTTATTTTGTCTTTTAAGCTCGTCAACTATATTATTATCATAAGATCTTTCATGCGAATATTGAAACACCCCATGAGGCTCAAAGAAAATATTGTCACAACCTTTTAACCTAGCATAATACTCACCATCAGTCCCATCCTGAACCATTAAACAAAGATCTGACTTGTTAATACTAAAGAAGTTGTTTGGGAAATACTTAAGTGCAAGAGATAAATTTCTATTTGTAGCTTTGAGAATAGTCCCTTGATATTTATTAATATATTTTTTCCTAAATACTTTTGAGAGCCATCTCGAACACATAGTAAAACTTGCTTCATAACCAACAATTACACAAGATTTTCTAATTGTTCTTGCTTGAAATAAGACAAGATAAAAAAACAAGATTATATTATCAGTTGTACGGAAGATAAGTTTCATCCATTTATTAACTAAATTCATCAGATTATAGTTCCCATAAGGAGGGACTATATCTTCTGACTTTATTTGATCAAAATAATTCCCTGCTGTAGTACTACTTCCATTCAATTTAGTTGCAAGACTATTTAAAAATGTAGTAAAGGAAATCTCAAGACTTTTAATTCTAAAAAATGTAAAATAAGGATTGCCTATTACATACTTCCCCTTACTATCACGACCTGCAGAATACATTGTAACACCAAATTCATGATTCAAGAACATATTCACAAATCTTATTAAGCTTTGATTTCCTTGTTTCCTAAAAGGTAATCCTGTTATTATAACAACTGGTTTTTCTTTAGACTTCATTATCTATTACTTCAAAAATTAATACTTTCTTATTCTTCAGTTGTGTTACTGAATCAAGTGTTAACCATTCTTCTTCCTTGAAAACCTCTATATAATCCTCAAGTGGGAATTTCTCACCTTTAATATCAGATTTTAGCAGTATTAATTTATTAATTCCATTTTCTCTAATACAGGATTGAAACTCTTCCATATCCTCCATATCCCACATATAGTAGAAATTTTGTTTAATCTCAATCGCATCCAGCTCTCTACCTATCTTCTGTTTATCAAGCATCCAATGCCATTCGATTGGCAAATAATTATTTGCCCTAAAGATATTTACCAAATACGTAAATTCCGAATTATCACTTGCTTGACAATCGAAGTAAACAATATCTTCCGGTTCTAACAAGTTTGCAATCTTCTCTGTCTCTCCGTTAATACCCCAAAGTTGACTTTTGTATATCTGATTTTTTGTAA
>Ga0255438_1013_pt1 | contig 11324 bp, 9 predicted proteins | sample ANMaggSeSYBR02E3_FD_182639 | JGI IMG/M metagenome (GOLD analysis project Ga0255438, IMG submission 182639) | Sediment cell enrichment communities from methane seep in Santa Monica Basin, California, United Staets - ANME aggregate JGI... | ecosystem: Environmental > Aquatic > Marine > Cold seeps >...
TTTTTTCAGATTCTTCTGCGGCACGTTTATGCGAATACCGGGTTTGGTCTCTTTTTCTTCTTTAGTCATTTCCAAAATCACCTGCGGCTCTTTGGAAATATCCATAAGGCTCTCCACCGAGACCCCGAATATTTGGGAAATTTTCTTCAACTCTTTTATTGAGACAGCTCTGGTGCCGTTTTCCATTTGAGAAATCGTGGGACGCACCACTTTCAGTAAGTTCGCCAATGCCTGCTGACTCATTTCCTGAGATTCCCTCAACAATTTGACATGTTTGCCTATTTTTTTATCAAATTCGCCCACGGTGAACACCCCCTTTTCTATACTCACTCTACGTCATGTAATTATTCCTGTCAACGCAAAGTTAGCATTTATTACTTTTGTCCCTGGGCTATTTATTAGAGGATGGCTTCATCTTGGTCATGCTATCTGGTCAATCCTGAAAAAGTCAAAAATAAAAAAAAGTGGCTGGCACCACTTTCATTTTCTTCAAGACCCTCGGCATACTACTTTTTCACAGTGCATCCTGTTTGAGCTTCCCGAAGGGGGCGAGTTATGCACCAGAAAAAGTAGTATGCCGAGGGTCTCCTAAAAAAGAACCGACACCTTGGCTCTATTTCTTATGAATCGCATGGGCCAGTGCATAGACTTCCGGCCGGGGAAGGTTTTTCTGCCGGGCGACACGCGCAATGGCCTGGTTCAGGGTCAATCCGTCTGCCTGCAAACGATCCAATTGTTCCTGAATGGATTCTGAGACCACGGACTCCTCAGGATCATGATTGCCGTCAATCACCAAAGTATATTCACCCCGGGTGATTTGGGCTGCATTTTCAATCAGTTGCGAAATCGTGCCGCTGATATAGTCTTCATGGATCTTCGTCATCTCGCGGCATAACACCGCCGGCCGGTCTCCCAAAATATCAAGAATATCCTTTAAAATTTTGTCTAATTTATGCGGCGAGAGAAAAAAAACCAGAGTTTCACTGCGCTGCCTGAGGGTCTCCAAAAAACGGCATCGCGGTCCGGTCTTGGCATCTAAAAATCCAAAAAATGAGAAGCAATCATTTGGAAACCCGGCACCTACCAGCGCAGTTAACACTGCGGACGGACCGGGTAAAATCTCGGTCCGCACACCATGTTCGCGGGCCGTCTGTACCAAATAAGCGCCCGGATCGGAGATCCCCGGCATGCCCGCATCGGAAACCAGCGCGATGGTTTTACCTGAACGCAGGCGGGCAAGAATTTCCGGCGCTTTTCTCTTTTCGGTTTCCTTATAATAACTCGTCAGCGGGGTATGAATATCATAGTAGGATAAAAGCTTGCGGGTATGGCGGGTATCCTCGGCAAGTATCAGATCCGCCTCTTTGAGCAGGCGCAAACCGCGCAACGTCATGTCTTCCAGATTACCAATCGGGGTACCGATGAGATAGAGTGTTCCCGCGCGTTCATCCTGACCGGACGGATGAAACAATTGCGAATTCGGCGTTTTTGCCATAGCGGCTTTCCTTAATTATTTCCGTTTTCGGTTGAGCACCAAAATGCGCTGCGCCTCGGAAAGCAGCATCTCTAATTTTTCGAGCTCACCAGGTGCCAGTTTCCCTTCGCGAGTGATCTCCTCACAAACTTTAAGCACAAACATAAGATGCCCGCCAATTTTAGGATCCAATTTTTTTTCGGATTGTACCATAGCCTTGACACCATAAATAATTTTTGCCAAGCGGTCCCGTTCATCCATGGTAAAGCGGCTGCTCGATTTTCGCAACTCACTCTCGAGTGTTTGCGAGGTTGCCATCACACTAATCTTGATAAACCGGGCTTTGTTAAGCTGTACAAATCCCACAATACTGATAATTACCACTGCAAAAAAAACAGCACTCCCCACCACCCAGGCGGAAAAAGAAGACTTGCCGCGCGCCGGGACCTTCTTCTGCTGAGTCTTTTCTTTTTTGCTTCTTTGTTTCTTTCCCATACCGCTTCCTCTCTTTTAAAAAAAACGACCCGATTTAGAGCCCACCGGAGCGCGGGATCGTCGCGTCCGTTAAGTCCACCCGGGGTGCGAGACGACCCGCCCGAACAGCATTTTGCATGCAGTGATAAATCCAGAGAAGTTTATTTTCATCCATCCCGATTTTCCTTAGATGCGCGAGTGAAATACGCACATCAGCAATCTGATAAAGATAATAATCCACTTCCTTCCAGACCAACTCTGCAGACCGGGAGGTTCGATAAGGCGCTTCCACCAATAATAATTGCTCCTGAATAACTTTGGGAACATTCAAGACACGCGCCAGTTCAATAAGCTGACTTAGATAGACATCTTCCAATGGATTGATATCATACGCCAAATCACCAAAGCGGGTGCCATACCCCAACAACCGCTTGGTTTTATTCATACTGCCAATGACCAAAGCATTATTGGCATCCGCCAATTCGTACAATGCCAGCATCCGAACACGCGCAATTTTCTTCTTCTTTTCTCCGACCAGCCCGGATCCATTGGTAAAACTATTTTGCAGCCGCGGCCGCAGATCGTGCATTGCCAACTGGTTTTTCAAACCACGGCTGATCAAATCAGCCCGGGCGCGTGTGGCTGCGCTTTTTTCGGTTTCAATAAAATGAACAAACCGGACTTTTTCTCTTCCCAGCGCAGCCATCACCAACGCAGCGGTGACTGCCGAGTCCAATCCGCCGGAAATGCCCAAACATACGCTTTGTTTGCCGGAATGTTCAAATTGTTCTTTAATGAATGCTACAATCCGCTCACGGGCAACCTTGGTATCAACCCCCGGAAATTTTAGATTCCGCAAACCCACCGGAACCTCTCCGGTAAAGCTTTTGATCGCTTGGGCATGTTCCTGAAAAAAAAGATTCGAAAAATCCATTTCCACAATGCCTTCAAACGCTGAAAAATCCTGAAATCTATCCGTACGCTGTTTGGGCCGGCGATTGGCGGTTCCGCCGCGATTATGATAGCTCTTTCGCTGCACTGGTTTTTTTTCATCCCTCTGTACCGGACGCGGTGCGCTCGCTGCTTTCTCCGGAACGGGGTTTGAACGCGGCGGACTTGCCGTGTTCTCCATCGCAGGTCTTGGATGCGGAACACTCCTTGCTTTCTCCGGTGCAGACATCGGGCGGGGCGCTTTCGACGGTTGCTTCGCCGTCAACCCCGTGTTCCCATCTTTTGGAACCAATGGTTTTTTTCGCCATTCACGATAAGGACGGCGTCTGCGTTTGGTCGCTCCGGCTGGTTTTTTCTCTCCAGACGGCGTGTTCGGTTTTCTTTCTGACTGTCCCTCTTCGAGCATGTTTTCTCCTAAAAAAAATATAGTCTAATAGCCTAAAGCTGCCAGCGAATCCAAATTTCGACGCGCGGTTTCATTTTTTTGATCAAGCTTCAGGGACAACTCCCATTCTTGCCGGGCCCGTTGGTAACGTCCCTGTTTAAAAAAAGCGGTCCCCCAATTGTTATGCGCCACGGAAAGACCGGGATCAAGACTCACTGCCTGTTCAAACGCCGCAATGGCATCATCCAAACGTCCAACCTTGAGATAAACACTACCGAGATTATTATACACCCGCGCATCCCGGGGGTTGAGGCGCAAAACCTGCTGAAACTGCAGGATCGCTTCCGCATAGTTTCCTTGCTTGTAATAAACCAGCCCCAAAGAACGATGGGCCTCAAAATCACGCGGACGTTGCCGGGTCATTTTCTGGTATTGCGCAGCTGCTTTGTCATCTTCGCCCTGATCTGAATAAAGTTTTGCCAGTTGCGCATTGGCTTCCATGTGCCCGGGTCGTAGTTTAAGCGTTTTTTGCCAGGATTCAAATGCATCGCTGATTTTTCCCTCAGCCCGGTATTTTTCACCGCGCCGAAAATAAGTGTCTGCCAATTCTCCGGCAATGCCGGTATGCTCTAAATGTGCAGACTGTGCCTGTTCCAGGACGCGTACAGCCTCATCCGCCAATCCTTTTTTTTCCAGAACCCTGGACAACCGCATGCTGACATCCACATGCTTCGGTTCCTGTTCCAAAGCCCGGTAATAGGCGGCAATGGCTTCATCAATTTTTCCGGCAGACTCCAATTCACCGGCGTTTTTTACATGTCCGCCCAGAGAAGCACATCCCGCCAGCAGCAGCATGACAAAACCGGGAAGAAGTATTATTTGTATTTTCTTAAAAAAAGTGTTCATTGGTTAACAAAACCACCCTGTCCTGTTCCCCCGGCCCCAAATCCGGTGTTGGTTGCTTCTACGGTAGCAGATCGTTTTAGGCTTGTCAAGAAAGCGGCCCTGCCGCCATGCTGTCCAGCACAGCTAAAAATGCCGCCTCTGTCTCACAGGTATTCACCTGTCGCCGGTAAACCGACGCACCCCGCAATCCTTTCAGATACCAAGCTGTATGCTTGCGCATTTCCAGGCGCGCCGTGTGCCCGCCTTTGAGCGCCTTCAATTGTTGATAATGTCCACGAATAATCCCCACACGCTCATTCCAGCCTGGTTCCAAAAGCGTCTCGCCGGTTTGAAGATATTGATTGATGTTCTGAAAAACCCAGGGACGTCCCATGGCACCGCGCCCCACCATCACGGCGGCACAGCCGGTCTGATCAAGCATGGCCTTGGCATCCGGGCCGCTTAGTATATCACCATTGCCTATCACCGGAATGGTCACGACATTGACCACATCTTGAATATGCCGCCAATCGGCCCGCCCCTCAAACCGTTGCGCACGGGTCCGCGCGTGCACCGCAATAGCCGCTGCCCCCGCAGCTTCAACCCGCTGTGCAATCTCAATCGCGTTGATGGCGGACTGATCCCATCCTATTCGAATTTTGACAGTAACAGGTACCGGACATTTTTTGACACATGCGACCACAATGGACTGAAGCAATGCCGGTTCTTTGAGAAGTGCAGAGCCGCCGCGATGACGGACCACTTTGGGCACCGGACAGCCGAAATTAAGATCCACCATATCTGCTCCGGCTTGCGCTAACTTAACAGAGGCTTCGGCCATGATATCGGGATCTGCACCAAATAGTTGAAATGCCAAGGGATGCTCTTCTGCCTCTGTTGCCAGCATTTTCAGGGTATTGGGCTGGTTGCGCATAATGCCGTGACAGCTGAGCATTTCCGAGTAAACCAGTGCCGCGCCATAACCACGGCACAATCTCCGAAAAGGAAGATTTCCCACACCGGCCAATGGCGCCAGGACTGCCTGCCCCTTTATTTTCAAATTGCCTATATCCATTCCTGTCCCTTACTACCAAAAGGCTGTACCCTAATAATTAGTCTACCAACATTTCATTGATCACCGCTTTAATTTGCAGACGGGTTTTGGCACTTAGCTTTCCAATCTTTTTAACCAATCGGCGTTTGTCAACGGTCCGGATTTGATCAAGAACAACCCATCCTTTTTTATTCTGAAATGTCAGACCAACTCTGGTGGGATATTTCTTTGATTGTGTGGTCATTGGCGCAATAATAACAGTTGAAATATACCGATTCATTTCATCAGGAGAAATGACAACACAGGGTCTGGTTTTCTTGATCTCATGACCCATTGCAGGATCCAGACAAATAAGATAAATATCATATTGAGTGATCACCACTTCCAGTCACCTTTATCCAGATCAAGATAATCATCAATAAGCAGGGTATCTTGTTTATTATTGTTCATTGCCAAAAACTTTGCATCCCAGTCTTTCCGAATATCTTTTTTGACTGGTTTTAAAACGATACGGTCACTGGTTATTTCGGCATCAACTTGCTCGCCGATATGACATTGCCGCAAAATAGCTTTTGGCAATCGAACACCTCTGGAATTTCCAATTTGTATAATATCAATCCGCATTGTATTCACCTCCCTTACTTCAAATGTAATTATATTGTAATTACATTTGTTTGTCAAGCATTCATGCCTATCATCGCTATAGCGCCGGCACGAAGGACGAAAATGCAAGTCGGCTATATGCATATCTGTCTCACCGACTGTATTTTTGCAAAATATTGCGAAACTCCATAAATCCTTTGCTTAATAAATAATTACAAAACTCTTCTGCTCTCTTTTTACTCGCTTGATGATTCTTACTGAAAACACTCTCGAGTATCGCCATAATCTCATCCTGATGAAACGCAATGAAATTTATTTCATTTTCCGCTAAAGCTACTAATATTTTAACAACTTCAGTTGGATAAGTTTCAACCATTGTTTTAAGTTGTTCCATAATTGGTGGAATTGCTTCGATATGCTTGGTTTTTTCCAGCACAAATAATAATTGATCAATCGCCCACTGCGAGTCACACTTCCCGGATCCAAACCAATGCCCAAACGCCGACATTTCATTCAAAAAGATTTCCGGACTCGTTGATAAAAAAAGCATTTTGCATCGCTTTTCCCACATTTTTTTTATGCGCTGCATTTCCATAGCTGATAAATTTTCCGTGCTCCCTAATATATCAAAACCGATCATTTGCATTGCTGTCCCTCTTAATTCATCCGGCGCTCTTTTCCAAAAATTTATAAAAATATCCGATTCTAATTCCAGTTTTCCGCGAATATAAAACAACATCAGATGCCAAGCCAATCGCTTATCTTTTTCTTCCGCAACATCCTCAATTTCGTTGACTGCCCGAGCATACTCTGTTTTCAATATTTCAAAAACATTATCATAGGGCTGACACAACAAAATATATGCCTTCCAGGCCACAGCCCAATATTCACGTTCCCTCTCATCTTCCGGGAATATCCGGGTCCGTGCTTTGGCTGACCATTCCGGTTTTACTTTTGCCAGCCAAGGAAACCAACGCCCGTATACCGAATGAATAGCCAAGCTGGAATCTTGCGTATGATCAAGATGTTTATCCAAAATCTTTTCAATTTCAGGCATCATTTCTTCTCTTTTATCCTCTTCAAAATCATCTGTTTGACTCTGGATTTTATTTCTGTAAATCCACCACATATAATTCATAACTGCATGCATGGCTTTTCCGCGGGTAGAATTGATTGAACGGGAATATGGTTCCATGTCATGTGTGTTTTCATATTCACTTGTCGGATCCGAATCTTCGGTTAATGGCTCTAAAACAGTCCAAACGCTTTTCCGTAGCTTTAAGGGGATTAAATTTTTACGCATACCTTCAACCAGGCAGTCTGCTATCTCCCCCCTGGCTTGGCCCCTATCGTCCGCATTTTCCTCTTTTATTTCGCGTGACTGTCGCATCCACTGACCAAGTTCCAGCATAGACGCCCACTCCAGCTTTGTATTGGTATTACGGATCACTTCTTTAAATCCAAATAATATCCAAAATAAATAATTTGAAGTATATGGACTGGTAAGCCGGGTAAATTGCCGTGCCTCGACAGAATACAATTCAGGCCTGGCTTGCACCAAAGACGACAGCATTTGCGCCAATCCTTCCGCAGAAACGTCTCTGACTTCTGCTGATGGTTTCCAAGCGTTTAAAAATTCAACCAGCTTCTCAATTGGCAAGGCGGCTAACTCGTCCAGGGTTTTTGGGCTGGATTCCCATCCCCCCTCCACTACAACTCCGGTGTTTCTCTTTTTCTCCGCTACACCATATTCTTGAACTAATTTCGTATAATAAGGCTGCCATGCCGCTGGCAAAGCTTGGCCAAACCTGGCCAGACAATCCCTTTGCCAGTGCCGGCGAACTTGCTCAGCCTCATCTTTCCCGGGTTTTCTGTACCTCTTGTCAAAATCCGGCCCGTCTTCAACCCATTTTAAGATCATCGCCTGTTTATCCTGCGGTAAAAATCCAAAACCCTTTTCCAGCAGCGGTCCATATTCATCCCAGCATTCACCACTTGCAAATAACGCCTTGTCTGATAAATATTTATCTGTCAGTTCCGGCGCTGACCCGGGACAAAGGCTTAATAAATGAAGCGCTATCCGCTTGAAAAGCATCCATGGTTTCTCGCTTGAAATTTTTACCAAAACATCAATACCTATAGTCGCATCCAATTGCGTGCCTGTCTTTAATATCAAATCGATTAGAATATTTCTAAGCTCGTACATCTCATATTGCATTGGTTTTTCAATCTCCGGGCGCCAAAAAAAAGAATAATCATTATTATTTTCCGGTTCCTCATCCTTGGCTTGTGAATATCTCAATGCCATATCCAACATCTCGCATAGCCATCGGAACACAGGAACACCGGTTGACTTTGCAAGTTCCGGAATAATCTTCTCCGTTATCTCTTTATACCGGGAAATTTCTACTCTTGTTTTCGGATGCGGGCCATCCCAATAGCGCTCTGCGTTTTCTTTGCTCTTCTGCCAGCGAGGATCCGGGAGTATTACCAGCATTTTTTTCGCCAGCCCGAAAGCTTCCTCCGCTTTTCCTGCCAAAGTATAATACAGGACCAGTTCAGCCAAATGCTTGTCAAGCGGATAAAACAAATATTCATTTACCATCCACTTGGCTGCTTTATCTATTAAACTCATAGCTATATCAATCGGCAGATTCAGCGTTGCTTTAACCAAACCATCAATAACATAGACATTTTGTGTGTCAGGGATGATTAAAATAATATCCGCAACTGCTTGGGGCGCTATTTTGGCCATCCGCACTAAATAACCGGATTCCGCCCAAAATGGAAACGTTATGGAACCATCTTCATTTTGTAGCAGCTCCGGGGGACTTCGAAAAACTGATGTATCTTTTAGCCGTGCAAGCCATTTTGGATTAGAGCATCTTTCAAAAAAGTATTTGCGTATAAAATAGACATCAGGAATTTCTTTGTAGAGTTTTTCCGCATCCTTAGAAGTCGGATTATCTTTTTCCAGTAATTTATCCAGTTCGGCAATCAATCCCGAGCTATGATTGCGCAACGCATGTAAAATCCGCTTCAAATAAACATCCATGTCCGACAAGTTTTTTTCCAGATCACTTGGAGTCATTCGCGGAGCATCCAATCTATCTCGGTGCGCTATTTTTTGCAGGGTTCCAGGCTTTACAAACCACTGCAATTCATCTTCTTCTCTCTCTCCTGTTAATTCTTTTAACAACCTCTCTATTTCTTTTTTATGCGCATCATGTTCACCTTGTTTTTTTTCTATATCCAGATAAAGTCTCAACACATCCCTGATACTGCTTTCAATTTCTCTAAGCAAATGCCCCAGCAAATGCGAGCGAGTCTTTAATTCCCCTCCATTTCGTCTTATCCAGCAAATATCCCAATAAAACGCTTCTGCTCCAGGCCCGGCCAGTTCTTTTAAGTCCTCATAGACTTGTCTTTGGATGCCATCTAATTGAAAATTTTGCTGCGGTCCTAGGGGCATCTCTGCTGCTTTTTTGTCCACCTGCTCAGGCAATTTTCCCAGCTCTAATATCTTTTCCAATTTCGCAAGCGTCGCAATTGTGATATTTTTTTTCCCTTTTTCAAGAGCGGAAATATCCGGCTGCTTTAAACCTGTGCGGCGGGCCAAATCTGCTTGTGTCCAACCCTTCTGTTCTCTGGCCTGTTTTATTTTTCTTCCAATTACCTGATTCTCTTCAGCCGGCGCACCTTTAATCCGCTTGTTTTTACCTTTTTTTTGTTCAAGCAGTTCATAAACACGCTCCCACTTGGCATAATAATCCGGCGCCTCACTGGTGCGCTTCCATTCCCGCCGGATTTTCGGCCACACTTCAGTAAATTGCTCTTTTGTGATGAAGGTAAAAATGTCTTTGGGGCGATCATTGCGTGTTAAAACACGGATAATTTTTTTCGGAAAATCAGGATGTTCAGGAATCTTAAGGATTCGCTCCGTTTCCTTCAAGGCATCTTCCGGCAAATCCCAAAAATAATCTCCGATCTTCATGAGAGTTCACCCTCCAAAAACGCGCTCAATTCATCATCTAAATGACGGATAATCATTTTTGATTTGAGTTTGCGGTCATAAATGGCATCAGCATAATCCAAATAATCTTGCTCAAACTTTTGGGTTGAAAATCTCTTGCGCCACCCTATCATCGTTCGCTGATAGGTGCGTGGAATCGTTTTTAAAAATGAATGTAATGGCTCGATCTTTTTGGACAAATAATAGAGATCAATAACATCACGCGGGACATTTCGACCAACAGCTTGCGGTTCTCCATGTCCATTCTTCTCAGGTACAATTCCGGTAATCGCGATTATTTTTTGAAAATAAATCCGATTGACATCATACACCGGTATACCCTTAATTTTCTTAATAAAATTTTCCCTGGTTAGCTGCGGAAGGACATCTTCTACGAAATCAAGTTTCAATGATTCGGAAGTTTTCTCTATAGGGATGGTATAAAAATGAACATTCATTTTCCCGGGATGAGTAATTTCATCCTTGAATTCCGGTTTGTATCCACCTTTTTTTATTTCTTCAAGAATCGAAACAATTTCCCCATAATTAAACTCAAGTGAAAAGAAATCCAGATCGCGTGAAAAACGATGTTGAAGATAAAAAATCTCCAATGCCGTCCCGCCGGCCAAAGCAAAATTCCCGGGATTTTTGGAAAATAAGTTCAAAATTTCCAGATGTAATTTTCGCAGTCTTTTATTCACATCAACACCGCCAACAAAATATAGCTTATATGCTATATTGATTATAGTTTAAAAGCTATATTTTGTCAACTATCCATTGAAGCAAGATTGGCATAAGCCGGCAAATCCCAAGCAGAGCGCCGACCCGCTGCCAAATAGCGCGCGCCTACGGATGCTATCATGGCGGCGTTGTCTGTACACCACTCCACCGGCGGGCTAAAAAACGGGATACCCTCTTGATGTGCGGCCGCAGAAAACGCCTCCCGCAAAGACCGGTTGGCGGCAACCCCGCCGGTCAGTACCAAAGCATGTACCTCATGCTTTTGAATAACCGCCAGGGTTTTGCGTACCAAATCCTCAATAACCGTCTTTTGAAACCCGGCGGCAATCTCTGCCGCCACCAATTCTTTTCCTGCTTTACGACTGCTCTCGAGCAAATAACGAACCGCAGTTTTTATCCCGGAATAGGAAAAATCCGCAGACCCGTCTTTCATACGCGGAAGGGTGAACCGAATACCGGATTGCGGGTGATTCTTGGCTGCCGCCTCAATGGCCGGACCACCGGGATATGGCATCCCCAACAATTTGGCAACTTTATCAAATGCCTCCCCCACCGCATCATCCCGGGTACTGGCCAGCAATTCATACTCCGGAAGATCGCCCGCTGTCACCAGATAAAGATTAGTATGTCCGCCGGATGCAACCAGCCCGACAAAGGGATAGGGTAAAGCGGGATGATTCAATTCCGAAGCAAACAGATGGCCTTCCAGATGGTTAATGCCAATAAAAGGCAGTTGACGTGCAAA
>Ga0255438_1014_pt1 | contig 11226 bp, 14 predicted proteins | sample ANMaggSeSYBR02E3_FD_182639 | JGI IMG/M metagenome (GOLD analysis project Ga0255438, IMG submission 182639) | Sediment cell enrichment communities from methane seep in Santa Monica Basin, California, United Staets - ANME aggregate JGI... | ecosystem: Environmental > Aquatic > Marine > Cold seeps >...
ATCTACCGGACTGTCTGTCAGTAATAACAACAGCCTCTTCTACAGTACCGAATGCACTGAATGCTTCTCTTAACTGCTCATCACTGATTCCCCAGCTAAGATTACCTACAAATAGCTTTTTTGCCATATTGTGTAAATAATAATAATTAAAATTGGCTATACCACACGGGGAGATCTTAACACTCTAAGCAGTTACGCAGAACGCACTCACTCAAATAGCGTGAAGATTATAACACATACCATTCAAATAAGATATAGGGTAGAATAATGGACATGAATAACGAAATTAAATCCTTTTTTGAAGAGAATAGTATAGAAGGAATGGACATGAATACCGAGATTGAATCCTTTTTTGAAAAGAATAGTATAGAAGGTATAGTGTTTGATTTGGACAACACATTAATAGACACAGGCACTTGGTTGATATTTATGTACAAAAGATTTGCCACTGAAATGAAATTAATAGTGAAGAAATTTAGGAAGGATATCTAAATTAAGGAGACCCTACTCTTTCTTCATGACCCTATACATGAGTATAGGGCTTTTGCATTAAATATATTGAGGTATATGTATGAGAAGGGAGATATGGTTGTTAAGAAAGAGATAGTGGGTATATATTTAGATAATATGGAGTATATAAATAATTGGGATTTAGTGGATTGCAGTGCACATTATATTGTTGGTGATTATTTATTGGATAAGGATAGGTCTCTTCTTTATGATTTAGCAAAGAGTAATCATTTGTGGCCTCAAAGAGTATCTATTATCTCTACATTTGCCTTTATTAGAAACAATGAGTTTAAGGATACTTTAAAGATATCAAAGATTTTACTTAGTCATGAGCATGATTTAATGCATAAGGCTGTAGGTTGGATGCTAAGAGAGGTATGGAAAAGAGATAGTGTTGTTGTAGAGAATTTTCTTGTTGATAATTACAAGGATATACCTAGAACTACCTTAAGGTATGCGATTGAGAGAATGGAGGAAGGTAAGAGGAAAAGGTTTTTAAAGGGAGAGTTTTAATAATTATAGGAATATATTATTGACATGATTGTGTATAGTGATATACTTAAGTAATTGGCATTAGCCACGACTCCCTCTATCTAGAGGGAGGTAATTTTATGATATCTCTGATACTCTCTATGACTTTTGTGTAGTCTCTTTCGTCTAATTCAGTATGTTTATATAGCATTCTTTTAGTACTAAAAACTCTTATTTGAGATGTGAGTGCAGAGATTGTCTTGTTTTTTACAGTAATGGGGATGTGATACTGATTGTTTTTCAGTTTTGTACTAAGTAGTACTCCAATAAAGGAGTGTTGATTAAACTTTTTTATTACTAGTACTGGTCTAGCATAGTCTTTTCCTTTCCCAAAAACTTCGTAACCGAGATTATATCCAATTGATATCCACCAAATATCGGATTCTTTGTAGTGTGGGATTGTGTGAAGACTAGAAGAAATCTTCTTTTTAATCTCATTCCATTCATCGTAGTTAAAATTCATCCCCTATTCTATATCCTTTTATCTTGGAGATTATGAACGAATGATAATGATAATTAACTATTAATCTATACCCATTTCTTGTTTAGCAAAAGCTGTAAGGTTTTTTCTATTTGCCCAAGTCCTCTGAGTTGCAGTAAGAAGTTTCTTTCTTAATCTAATACTCTTTGGTGTGACCTCTATTAGTTCATCATCATTGATAAAGGATAGTGCAAACTCTACAGTTAGGGGCATTGTAGCCTTAAGGCTTATCTCTGTAACCTCTGCCTGTGCCATACGTACATTAGTTTTCTTTCTGCTCTTACATGGGTTTACATCTAAATCTTGTTCATGATTATTAATCCCTATTATCATACCTTCATATACCTCAGTAGAGCCCTTTATAAATAGTCTACCTCTCTCTTGTATTGAGGTTAGGGCGTATGCTAGTGCTGTACCTGTTTCAGTAGAAAGTATTACACCTTTTCTAAATAGCTCTTTGTGTTTTTTGAAAGGTACGTAGTCTTTAATATAGCTACTGAGTAAAGCAGTTCCTTTTGTGGAGTTCATTAGTAATCTGTGTAGTCCTATTAAGTTTCTAGTTAGTATCTCGTATGTAAATGTACTTTGTCCATCTGTAGTTTCAATGTTTTTAAGTAATCCCTTCCTCTCACTGACCTCTTGTGTAATTGCACTTAGGTACTCTTCTGGAGCAAGAATTATTAATTCCTCTAGTGGTTCGCATAGTACACCGTCTACTTCTTGTAATATGACTTCTGGCTTACTAAGTTGTAGCTCATATCCTTCCCTTCTTAGTTGTTCTACTAGTATTGAGAGTTGTAGCTCCCCTCTTCCTGATACGTAGTATGTGTTTTCTGTACTGTTTTCAATCTTGAGTCCAATATTTAAGTTTCTTTCTTGGTCTAGTCGTTGGGCTAATTGTTTGGCAGTTACATATGTACCTTCTTTTCCTGAGAAGGGTGAACTGTTTGCTTGAAACTTTACTCTTACACTTGGTGGAGTTATCTTTATCTTAGGTAGTATTTCTTCATTACCTAAGCTACATATGGTTGCTCCTATATCTGTAGATTCTACTCCTGCGATTGCTACAATGTCTCCTACGACTGAGTTAGGAGTACTTCCCCATACTAGACCGTTTTTGGTAAAGAGACCTCTTACACGTCCTTGGGTTTTTTCTATATTCCCATCACTATCTTTATGGAGTACTATTACTGGGTCGTCTTTCTTTACACTTCCTCTATTAATTTTTCCTATTAAATATCTTCCAAGATGACTGTCATATTCTAGTGAGGTTACTTGCATTTGAAATGTTCCATTGCTGTCTCCCTCTGGAGGGGGCATATGGTCTACTATTTCATCTAGTATTGGAGAGATATCTCCGTGTGTATTATTTGCAATTGTTAGATCTCCTTCTGGTAGTGCTTTAAATATTTTACCTTCTCTTGCAATCCCGTAGTAGACAGGAAATTCTAGTTGTTCTGTATCTGTAGCTAGTTCTAAGAAAAGGTCTTGCACTTTGTCTAGTGTTCTTTCGCAGTTTGCTAGTTTTTTGTCTATCTTGTTTATTATCAGTACTGGTTTAAGCCCTATCTCTAATGCTCTCTTGAGTACAAACTTTGTTTGTGGCATTACTCCTTCCTGTGCGTCTACGAGTAGTAGACAGCTGTCTGCCATGTTTAGGGTTCTTTCTACTTCTCCACCAAAGTCTGCGTGTCCTGGTGTGTCTATGATGTTTATTTTGGTATCTCTGTATGTGATTGAGATATTTTTTGCACTTATTGTAATCCCTTTTTCTCTTTCTAGTTCTCCTGTGTCTAGGATTCTTTCTTGTGTCATTTCTTCTTCGTTGTCTCTGAAGAGGTGTGTTTGTTTCATAAAGGCGTCAACAAGGGTAGTTTTACCATGGTCAACGTGTGCAATTATTGCTACATTTCTTATATTTTCTTGTTTTAGTTCTGTGTTGTTCATACAAGTTGTAATTCTATCATATTAAGATAGATTTAGTTAGGTTTATTGTAAAGAGTAAGTGGATTTTGTACAATATCGTTATGATTGATAGAAAGAAGGTTGAGAAGAAGTTAGTGTTTGTATTTCCTTTTGTATTTGTTGTAGGTATGTGTGTGTTAAGGATTGTGTATTATCCTCTTTATGAGGTTATTGGTTTAGAGGATGGTTTGGTTGAGTGGTTACAGTTTTTCTTTTATCTTGTGTCTGGTATTTTAGCGTTTCAGGTTGCTTTAAGGAGTAGGATGGAGAGTAGGTTTGTGTTTGTTTTGTATTTATTACTTGCTTTGGTTCTAATATTTATTGCTTTTGAAGAGATTAGTTGGGGTCAGAGGTTATTTGAGGATAATTCACTTAGTGTTTTTGAGAGTAATGTTCAGGGTGAGAGTAATTTGCATAATATTGAAGGTGTTCATGGTTTAATTGGGTATGGATATTTGGGGGTTTGTTTTTATGGTTGTTTTAGTTGGTTGTTGTCTTTTGTTAGGATTAAAAGGGATTTGTTAAAATTTCTTATTGTTCCTCCTATTCTTATCCCCTACTTTGTATTTTTAACTATTAATTTGTTAAATCCAGTATGGTTTGCTCCACAGGATTACGAGTTGGTAGAGTTAATATTGTCAATGGGGGTTGTGTTGTTTTTGTGGTATAGGTTAGAGGGGGATTAATAGCTCGTGTCGTCTAGGGTTGTAATTATAAGTCTTTGATAGGGGTTACTTGTAAAATATATTAGTTGTCCAGAGATATTTTCTATGTATGGATAGTTAGTTTTGAAGAGTTCAAGATATTTTATTACTTGTTTGTAGTGAAGTGATTGTTGGTGTCTGGGGTAGTCGTTAGGGTCGCCTAGTTTGAATTCATATAGGGTTGCGGTTTTCTTAGAGTATTCAAGAGCATCACAGAATCCGCTTGTTAGTTTGATTTCTTCATTATCAATGAGTTTGCCTTTTAGGAACACATTGTTTTGCATTTCATCATTTTGTTCAAAATACCAGAGTAAGAAGCTAGTAAGGTATTCTTCTATATTGTTGTCAATATATGGTTTTAGATTTTCAATTTGTAGAAATCTTAAGATGGGGAAAAGGGGTGGTTGTAGTTCGGCTTTGTCTGGTTTTGGAAATTTTGTAGGATTAAAGTTTGGGTGTCCAAGGATATTCCATCCTTCTTGTTCGGTAGGATTATTGAGGAAACTTTGAGCGTATGGTGATGTGTAGTAATTTTGAGTAAGGATGTCTTCTAGGAAATGAGTAGGATTAAATCTAGGGTTTTGCCATTGTTGTTCAAAATCTTGATTGAATTCGCGAAGGGAGCCTATTTGGGATATTAGGTCGTTCATAAGTAGGGATAGCATTTGTTTGGGTTTAAGATGGTCTCCGTTGTTTTCTACTTCTTTGTTTGGGTCTTCACATGGGTATGGGTTATCTGGGTTTCGTGGTGGTCTTCGAGAGGGAGGGGGTGCTTTTGGTGTAGTATATTCTTTTGTTGAGAATAGTTCTGGCGTTGGCATGTTGTAAGTGTTTGTCGGTTAATTTATTGTATGAGTGTTTCTTCTATACCCTTGTAGTGATGTTTGTAACAATTAGTTACATACAAGGGTATAGAGGGTGGGGTCTTTGTTGTTATAGAGTTTCTATGTAGTCTTTAATATCTTGTTCTTCCCAGCGACAACCTCGAGTAATCTTTCCTGCAGGGTGTATCACCTGAGTTACTCGGCTTGGCAAGAGGAGGAGTATGTGACTTAATATTGTGTGTATCTCATTAAGATCCTCGCTCCAATAAAAGCTGAGAGCAGGTTTTTCAAGAGCAGTTAACTGTGCTAGAAGGTTCTCCAGTCTTTCCTTTCTTAATTTCCGTGCTTTTCTTGACTCCTTCATTTTTTCTCCTATATCTATTTTTTAATGACCAATGATCAACAAAGAACTCCATCACATTATACTATAGGTTCTGTATAATTTCATCTTTTATATATTAAGATATCGTCGCCTAGTATGTTATCATATATCTATGGATATTAAACCCTACTTTTATTTCATCGGTACTACCATATTTTTACCCATATGGATTTTACTTTTTGTTAAAAAAGAAAACAGAAAAGATATGTTACTTGTAGGAATCCTTGCAGGGATAATGGCAATAATCGCGGATGAGTTGTACTCAAGTAAGGATTATTGGAACCCTGTGTCCATATTCTCTAAGTTCCCATTTGAATCTTTTTATTATGGTTTTATATTTGGTGGTATTGGAACAGAATTTTATGAATTAGTATTCGGAAAAAGAAACTCGAAAAAGAGGATGTATTCAACAAGAATAATATGGTTGTTGATTTTTGCTATTATTACTGTATTATCATTTGTAGTAACAGTTAATATTCTTGGGTTAAACTCAGTAATTGCGTGTCTTGTAGCTCCTCTTATAAATGGTGTAATTGTCGCAGTGATTAGAAAAGATCTCTTTATCCCTCAGTTATGGAATGGCTTGTTTATAATGACACTTACATTTATTATGTTTCAAGTTTTGTTATTAATTAATTCTAACCTTTTTTCTGAATATTGGATGTTGGAAAATTTAAGTCAGATATTTTTATTAAATATACCTTTGGAAGAATATCTTTTTGGTTTCTTTGTTGGGTTTGGTACATGTAATTTGTATGAGTTTTTATTTGGGTATTCGATAGTAAAGAATTAATACATATGGGTTACCTAGAGAGATAGTAAAGAGAGGGAGTCATAAAAATCTAATGAATGGTAGTGGTATAGATTCAGATTCTTGGAAGTTGCAAACAGAAGCAATGGGGAGATAGTACTGCGCATTTATTTATTATTTGTGTATACTTAAGTATTAACTTTATACATATTATTTATGAAAGAGTTTCTTAAGAAGCATAAAAAGCTTTTAGTTATCCTCCTTATTGTCTTTTTGGTAATTGGTACGGGAGTAGGAATATATTTCATTTTCTTTAATGATGTAGAGCTAGATAGTAACGTTGAGAAAGACTCTGTCGTTGTGGAAGATGCTACTCCAGAGGAATTAACTCCAGAACCTAGTTATGTTCTGAAATCTAGTAAAGATGCAATGCTTGCTACCTATACAGAAGCAAAGACATGGTCTAGTGATGTTAAGTTGTATGAATGTTCTGGTTTAACTATTTCCTCGGTACAATATCCAGATGTCACATACTACTTTCTAGGTAGTGATAGTGGTAGCTATTCTAAATGGATTTGTACATACTACTCTAAGAGTAAAGGACAAACTTCAGCATATTTGTATGAAGAAGGTGTAGTGGATAGTAATGTGGAGCCAATGGATATTGGAGGGTTTGGTAGTTCTATATATGATTCTGTGTCATATCCAACCAATTTCGGAAATGTTGTGGATTCTACAGTGATATATGCTAGTGCAGTAGAGAATGGTTTGGATATAGAGAAGAATTTTGTCAATATGTATTTGGGTGATGAGGTTGATCATGGCTATGTCTGGAAAGTAGATGAGAGGAGTAGGACAGAACAGGATGAGTTTGGTACAGGACTTCTTTTAAATACGTATGTATTTGATATTTATAGTGGTAGTCTTAAGACTATCTTAAAAGACTAAGAAGACTGGAGGGGATAATTATTATCTACCCCATTTCCATGTCACTTCTTCCTCTGTTCTGTTTTGCAGAATTGGATTTATTGCAAGCATAAAGATTATAAGATCAAGGACAAATCTAAAACCTTCTTTAGTAGTTGGTCCAGGATCTAGATCAAAAAAGTTGTTTATGTATAAGGATAGAGCTAGTACAGCGATGATAATTAGTACACATATCCATCCCTCCCATGTTATTGGATAGTATCCATAACCGTAGGATTTTGGTATGAACCAGTATTTATTTAGTTTCATTTTATCGAAATATGAAATTAGCTATTTATCTATGATATCATAAGGCTCTTGACAACTACAGATTGTCAGTATATATTTTAGTAGTTCATTTAAAAGTCTTTATAAGCGTTATGCAGAGTATTGTAAGTTATTAGAACTTTCCATCTTTCTATTTCCTTCGGGATTTAGAGCTACTCATTCTGTTTACAGTTTTTGTGGTTTGGTGTTCTGGAGAATGTCCAGTGCTCTGCACTTCTGTTTATAGAAGACTTTTTATTTCCTTTTGTATATCTTTATCATACTTGCTGTTATTCCCATGAGGAATAGTAGAGGTGCAACGATAAGGGCAAGTAGGAAGAATCCAACATGTAGTATTTCAAATATCCCTGAAAGATTTGGGAATGCTATACCTAAGCCATAAAAGAAGTTGTGTAGTATTACAGAGATAAGTGGTGTGATAGCTGATATTCCAGTTATCATGAGGTATGTTTTCAGTTTTTCAGTTTCTTTTCTAGATAGTATTGTAAGATAGATACCTAGTATTAGGAATAATACACCTAATACTGCAGCTACTGGAAAGAGATTAATATCGAAAGATTGTAAGAGGAAAAATGCTAGTATGAGTATGAATATTATTATCAAAGAGATAAGGACCTTTTTAATGATAGATTTATTCTTCATACCTTATTCTAACCTATTTGTAATTATCTTACAAAGGTTAATGCACACCCTGTCTTCCCTGCTCTACCTGTTCTACCTATTCTATGGATGTAGTCTTTGTAGTTCTCTGGTTCGTCGTAGTTAATAACATGAGATACATTTGGTATATCTATACCTCTAGCTGCTACATCTGTAGCTACTAATATGTCTAGTTGGTCTGTTTTAAACTTTTTCATAACTGCTAATCTTTTGTTTTGTGATTTATCTCCGTGTATGGCATCAGCTCTAAATCCTCTTTCGAATAGTTGCTTAGAAAGTTTGTCTGCACCTCTCTTGGTTCTAGAGAATACTAATACTTTTGTAAATTCGTCTTTGTCTAGTAATCCTTCGAGTGTCTTAACTTTATCTGCTGGATTTTTTACCCTTACAATATCTTGATCAATATTCTTAAGTGGGGATTCTTTCTCTACCTGGATTCTGATAGGGTTGTTGAGAAGTGTGTTTCCAATTCGTTCTGCCTCTCTAGTCATAGTGGCTGAGAAGAAGAGTGTTTGTTTCTTATCTCTTAATTTAGAGATAAGGAATGTAATGTCAGGTATGAATCCCATATCCAACATTCTGTCTACTTCGTCTAGAACAATATTATTGAATTTGCCTAAATCAAGTACGCCTCTTTCGAAAAGGTCTTTCAATCTTCCAGGTGTACCCATTACAAATTCAGGGTTTCTTCTTAATTGATTAATTTGTTTGTTTATTCTAGTACCCCCTATTACAAGTGTAGAGTATATGTTTGTACCTTGAGCTAGTTCTCTAAACTCGTCTTGAATTTGAGCTGCTAGTTCTCTTGTAGGTACAATGATGAGACATTTCTGAGAACGGTCTTTTAGAATTTTGTCTATTAGTGGAATTAGAAATGCTCCTGTTTTTCCAGAACCTGTACTTGCAAGACCTAATATGTCTTTGCCTTGTAGTATTAGTGGAATTGCTTGGTCTTGTATCTTTGTAGGATATTTATATCCTTTTCTTGCAATATTTTGCTTTAAGGTTGTATTACTGATATTGAAATCTTCATAGCTTTTATCCTCTACATATATTGATGGTGCTATGTATCCTGCTTCTGCTTTCGCAATGTACTTATCAGTAGGTATCTTTTTACCACCATATTTTCTTGGATAGCTTGGTCTGTATGAGCGTTTTCTATTATATCTTTTATGCGTGTTATATCTTCTTCCCATGGGAATGTATTTAAAAATTTAATCCTGATTCTATTTAATCAGCGTACAAAATAGACATCATCGGATTATATTCTTACTTACGGAAAGACTACTCACTTGACTCTAATTTGGACAATAACAGACGTATTATAGCATCATATGTTTAAAAAAGCTATTTTTATCTGGTATATTATATTAATCATATTTAATCTTATTAAAATAGTCTGAATGAAAAGCACAACCAAGAGTTACAATCTTAATTTATCAATAACAATAGGTGTTGCTCCTCATCATTTGTCTGATGATGTTGCTATGCTTGATTTGTTAGTAGGTGTTGGAGATGAAAATGATTCAAAATACACGGATAAAGAGTTTAATAAAATGATTAAGGCAGGTAATGTGATTGTTGCGATGCTGGAAAATGATCCGATTGCTTATGCTGTAGTTAATAAAGGCTCGGTAGAAGATATATATATTTCATATTCATTTAAAAATACAGAAGTTGAATCATTACTAAGAGAGTTTATTATTGAAAAATAGCAGGAAGGCTATTCTTCTCTCTCAAATGATACGCTATAAGTCTGTACAATCGAACATTCTGCAATGTGTTCTTCGTAGGTTCTACTCTCAGTAGAGAGAGTCCCAGTATAAGTTTCTTCGTCATAGGTATTAATAATTCTATGCATCTTCGAAGTATCATAGATATGTAGTGTATCAACTGCTAAAAATTCTTCCATAGACGCAAATGAAGTTCCATTTCTTAGTAAAAAAGTAGAGGTTGGTTCCCATAGGTTCCAGTCGAGCATTTCTTGACCACAATATAGATCGATTGAAGTATCAAAAGGATTCTTTTTAAGTGCTTCCTCATTACAATATACCTCTTGTAGGTCTGTAGCATGTACTTGGGAAGGATCTTCTGAACTTACAAAGTTTGCAGTGTAATGATATTTGATCTCTTCTGGTCCATGATGTGCTAGTTCTTCACACCAATCCCCTTCTAGGTCTACACATACTCCATTCCTATTAATATTTGAGTCATTTAAGATAAAGGAGTATTGAACATATACTTGACCACTCTCTTCGACTGTAGCTTCACCGAATATTTCAGTATCATCCGTTGTTATTGTATAGGTTATTTCGTTTTTTTTATTTTTTTTGTCTGAGGATGGGATTATAATGACAAAGAGTGCAATCAGTATTATGGCAAGAACAATTAGAATTTTCTTGTGCTTCATTATTAATTGTAACATTGTTTTGTAGAATTATTATATATGATTAAGTATATCAGATATTTGTAGTTGACAAGAAGGAATTAAAGGTCAGAAAGTAGTTTGTCTGGATTGAGTAGATTGTATTCAATTTTAACCTTAAGTATTTTCACTACCTTTCGGTTTAGTATTTCTAGATCTATATTTTCGTTCTTTACTTCTTCTACAATATATTTGTATACATCTTTTTGAATAGTTGGGTACTTGTTACTAAATTTACTGTAGATTAATATATCGTTTCCTGCAAGTAGGGCTTGTTTAGCGATTACCGTATGTTTTTCTATATTATCCAATGCATCCATTTCCATATCGTCAGAGATTACAATACCTTCGTAGTTAAGATTGTCTATTAGTCTTTCATTGAGTATCTCATTGGATATGGTAGAGGGTTTAGAGTCAATATTAGGATATTGTATGTGTCCAACCATTAGAGCATTTACTTTGGTTTGTTCTAGCAATTTACTGAAGGGTTCTATATATTCGTTCCATTGGTTTCCCTTAATATTTACCACAGGGAGGTTGTAGTGAGAGTCTGGTGAGCTATTAGCGTGTCCTGGGTAGTGTTTGGGTACTGGTATTATTTCTGCTTGTGTATACCCTTCTATACTTGAAATACTTTTTTGTAGTACTTCTTCCCTACTTCCTTTGTATACTCTGTCAGAGAGGAAGGAGTTTGTATTGGTGATGTATTCTACGACTGGTGCTAGGTTCATATTTATTC
>Ga0255438_1015_pt1 | contig 10969 bp, 4 predicted proteins | sample ANMaggSeSYBR02E3_FD_182639 | JGI IMG/M metagenome (GOLD analysis project Ga0255438, IMG submission 182639) | Sediment cell enrichment communities from methane seep in Santa Monica Basin, California, United Staets - ANME aggregate JGI... | ecosystem: Environmental > Aquatic > Marine > Cold seeps >...
CTGGAAACACATGTTTGACTACTTCACCTACACCAAGGGTTTGGACAACTTGCTCTGGTATTACTGCCCCGGCTCAAAGACCGGCGGCGTTATGGATTTCTACCCCGGCGACGAGTACGTGGACCTGGTGGGTGTTGATTACTATGGCAGCAAAAACTCCAGCCGCAATATCGCGGACATTCGGCGTAACTACATTGATCTTACTGCCACGGGCAAACCCTTCGGTCTCGGCGAAATCGGGCCCTATTCTGGTATCAACTTCCTGGAGAATCCACCTGACGACTATGACTACGGAAAGTTCATCCGTGACGTTAAGGAACACCTGCCCCTGTGCACGTCCTTCATGATCTGGCATCAACACCACGGACTCCAGTTCCAGAAGAACGCGCAGGAATGTTTGGATGATCCCTGGACAGTAAACCGTGCGGACATCCACATCCACCCTGCTACACGAGGCGCGATTGATATCTACTCCACGAACCCATTCTATTGGGCCCAACAGGGTCGGCCGGTACTGCTTCTCGGTGGGTCCGGAGACGACAACCTCTTTCAATGGGCCGGCGCCCGGTTCGGCGACAAACTGTCTCGCCATCTCGACCTGCTGGTATCCGTGGGCGGCAACTACGTCCGCAACACCATGAGTTCGCGCTACGATGCTTGTCATGGGTATAACGACGAGCACATGGCATATCCCTTTCGCAAACTCGCGTCGGGCAAGTACGATCTGGATAAGTGGGACGATGATTATTGGCAGCGACTTGAAACCTTCCTCGAAGCCACCCACGCCCGCGGCATTGTTGTTCAGATCGAGTTGTGGGATCGCTATGCGATTATTGACAAGGACGCCTGGTCCCGGCAGCCCTGGAATCCGGACCTTAATGTTAATTACACCTATGAGACAGTCCTTTTGCGGCGTGGCTGGAACAGCGGGTTTTTCGAGGCTGTTACCGATGCGGGGCGGCAGGGTGTCTTGCGGAGCTATCAGGACCGGTATGTACGTCGGATACTGGCGGCAACCTTGCGTTACGACCACGTCCTTTACCAGATCAACAACGAGAGTTCCTTATCGGCTGAGATTTCCGACTACTGGGCGGCCTTTGTCCACCGCGAGGCCGCGGTCCGAGGCCGGCGTGTCCATGTCTGTGACAGCCGGCGTTTCCATGCCCCGAGCACTTATGTGACGAAGACTTTCTGTGATTGGCGGAATCCAGACGTTCACTACCCGATCCTGCATCCACGGCTTTACACGTTCTGTGACCTTTCGCAGAATGGCGGTAACGTGGGACAAACCCACTACGACAACCTTCTTTGGTACCGTTCCCGGCTGCAGGAACATACACCGCGCCCCATCAATCATGTGAAGATATACAAGTTCATCTGGCCAACGGGCGGTTCTTGGACCGATCGCCTGCCTGGGGAAAGCGTTTACGCGACGCGGCGATTCTGGCGCACGATTTTCGGCGGTGCGGCCGGCGCGCGTCATCATCGCAACAAGTGCGGTTTCGGGTTGGGCCTGAGTCCGCGCGCCCAGGCGGATATCCGCAGCATGCGCCAGCTCACCGATGCGATGAATATCTTCGTTATGACACCGGACAACAGCGTGCTTTCGGCCCGGGCCGAAAATGAGGCATATGCACTGGTGGAAGCCGGCAGGCAGTACGCGATCTACTTTACTGGTGTAGCGGATCGGTGCGTGAAACTTGATCTTGGCGCGACTACCGGAACGTTCGTCCAGCAGTGGCTTGACATCGAGCACAGCGCCTCGCTGCCGGAAACAACTATCCGCGGCGGCCGGCTTAATACCTTGACGCCGCCGCGCACCGGGCAATGGGCCGTGCTGATCAAACGAGCAGCTAACCAATAGCCGCGTCGGGTGGCAACGCCTGTCCGCAGACAGGCGATGGCGACTTTCCATTATTCGTCATTGGTTCCTTCTGTCTTCTGATTTCTTCATTTCTTCTTATTCGATGTTGAATGTTGAACGTTCAGTGTTCATTTCTTTCTTTATTCGTCATTGATTCGCCGGGTATCTATTCTATAAAATTGGGTGGCACCTTTCTGTATTTCAGAGAGGTGTTCCTGTACAATCCTCGACGGGTGGCAGCGTCTGATGTACATCATCAGGCGATGGTATTAGTCCCGTAGGGACGATTGATAATAGCCCAGCGATTTATCGCTGGGAAACAAGTCCTCCTGCGTATTCTCGTCCCGTAGGGACGATTGAAAATAAGTAACCGTTCACGCCATTTTTCCGTAGGGTGGGGTCTTACCCCACGCGGTTTTCTTACGCCCTGAAGGGGCAAAATAAAAAATTTGTAACCGTTCACGCAGTTTTTCTTTACCAGACCCCATAGGGGTCCCAACAACAATAGCCGCGGGTGAAGCGCAGCGAAACCCGTGGTCAGTAATCGCCGACATTCTTTCCGACCCTATAGGGGTCGAATTATGACAAATACCACTCTATTAAAATTGCCAACGCAATCAACCCCAAATGGCGCCCGCGGCTCGCCCTGCTTTTTGTCCGGCCTACGCCTGCTACTCCTTTTTTTCGGGCGTGGGCTTGATAACAGCCTGAGGCGTCTCTGTTTTGCCCTTTGTAATAGTAGGCTTGATAACAGCCTGAGGTCTCTCCGTTTTGCCGGCTGTAATATCAACCGGTTTGTCTACCGCTTTGGAGATTTCAATTTTGCCTTCGTTAATTTGAGTTTTCTTGTTTTCGCTCATTACGTTGGTCTCCTTATGGTTCTTTTTCATTAAAATGGAATAGTTGTTGATCTGAATTAATGATATGTAGATTAGAATTGCGAAAACACCAATACAAAACATAACAAAAGCAGATTTGTTGCAAAATATTGTTGCCTTATTTTGCCAATAAACTGTCTCTGGAGCATTATCGACTTTTTTAGTTTCCACTTCCTTTGTATATTTTTTGTCTAGCTCGTCAATCTTCTTATCCATATTCGACTTCGCAAATAGATAGCTGGCCAGATTAAACACAATTACTATGAGGAAAGCAGCCCATGAAGCAAATATGAGGGAAAATGTAACTTTATTAAAGGGTCCTCCGATCTTATCTAAAAATGTCACTGATAGTGCAAGGCAACCGGTTGATATAGTTAATATGGATTTATCAAATGCATCGAATGAATCCTCTCTTATTGCTAAAAGCTTATCGTGTCTTTTCAGGTATTCTTCGTGTTTCATGATGATTCACCTTATAGCACAATAATATACAACACTTTTCAGCCACTTCGTGTAGCTTAAGATGTATTCGTTAGATGTGCGAGCGACCTTTTAATATCCTATCATTATCCAAAACTGACAATCGCACGGACAAAATACTAACGACTATCAACTAAAGACTATCTGTTTCCGTTGTTTCTTCAATACTCGTCCAATCTCTTGTGCTGCAATTATAAGAATTTGCGGGATTAATGCAAGGTATTTCCTTTGACGGCAAATGCGGGATAGGCGACTTATACTAAACTTTTTTTGCCCGTTTCCGGTGTTTCTTTTTCGTCTCTGCCTTGATCATCGGAGCGGTATATTCATTGTATAGGCCGAAGAGGTATTCAAGTCGTTCGGTCTCACTGGCGAAGGCCGAGCGGCGATAGCACTTATCCACCGTCTTATCCAATGCCTGATGCGCCTTGACCAAATCCGGCGGCATCGTCAAAGGATCATACAGGTCGGCCAGAGAACTATCCGGGTATTTCGCCCGCGAATCCAATACCCCCTGCGCCGCCGCCTCGACAGCCGCAACCTGCTTGCCGCTTGGCTCCTTCGGCCACGGATAATTATTGTACACAATTACAGCAGAATACTGGTAATCACTTTTCATTCTTCCGCACACAGTTTTCATCCACACCATATGCATTCGCGAAGATAATATCCCAAGATGATAAAAATTTGCATTCGGCACTACAAGACAACTGCCGTTTGCAATACTGTCCGGCTCACAAAAACCCAGAGGAATATAATTTCGACGCTCCGAAGAAACCTTTGGGATTAAAATATACTCTGAATCTGGCTGTCTGTTTTCTCCGAAAAGATATGGAGTTTGTGCCAGCTCTTTGGTTTGTGGTCTATTACTGGAATTCCTGAATTCCTTTGTTGATTCAATTCTTTTCATAATTTCCGGGCAATCTCGAAAATCGCTTGGATTAGTACCATCGAACCATAAACACCAACGCTTCTTGTTGTTCAAGAATTCCTCACTCCCAATAAATCGCTTTATAACATCATTAGCTTTAGCACACTTTGATATTATTGCTTTCTTGCCTTCATCATCCATTATAAGATGGCCTTTATCAATGGCAATACTACCATATCGAATCAAAGGTACTTCTGTTATAGGTTTGCTCCTTTTTAAGATTACAATATCGCCACTGCTTGCCAAGTAAGGATTTATATTATCTACTTTTGTTTCGTGCGGTTCAGCTTTGATGTTTTCATATTCAAAGATTCTTTTATTGTCTATATCAAATGCCGCAAATCCGATGATGACAACGTGAACGGCCGCCTTGCCTCTCGCCTCACTGCTCCAACCGAATGTGCGATGCGCAAAGTGTATCTTTATGTTGTAACGGTTAAATAATTCGTTCCAAAGTATTCCGACCTGCTCACCCATTGTGATTGAGTTCGTCGAGACAAACGCGACTTTCTTTTGCGTCCCCTGAATATACTGTGCCGCTTTCAAGTACCATGCGGCCACATAGTCCAGAACGCCACACCCTTTAACGCTGTCAAAGATTCCCATAACCTCTGCTTTTTGTTCTTTGCTCTGTTCTTTCTTTCCGACAAACGGTGGATTGCCTAATATATAGTCGATCTCGTCTTTCGGCGTAAAATCTTCCCAGTCAACCTGCAAGGCATTGTCATTGAGGATATGCGCTGATTGCACTAATGGCAGTGATGGCCGCTGGACATTGACCGCCATCGAAAGCTCGACATTCATCTGGTGGTCCATCAGCCACATCGCCGTTTCCGCGATCCGTGCCGGGAACTCTTCGATCTCGATTCCATAAAACTGCTCGACATTGACCAGCGATAACATTTCGCCCATTAACTGTTGATGCCGATGAATTTCTTTCAGTATCGCGATTTCCAACCGCCGAAGCTCTCTGTATGTAACCACCAGAAAGTTTCCGCATCCGCACGCCGGGTCAAAGAATTTCAGTGTCGCCAGCTTTTTGTGAAATTCGCTAAGCCGCTTGTTCTTTCCGGTTTTGAGGTTTCGGATATGCTCGAACTCCGCACGCAGTTCATCTAAAAACAACGGCTCGATCAATTTCAGTATGTTTTTCTCTGTTGTGTAATGCGCCCCGATCTCCCGTCGCTGCTGCGGATTCATTACCGATTGAAACATCGAACCGAAAATCGCAGGTGAGATATTGCCCCAGTCAAAATCACAGCATTCCAACAGTGCCTCGCGCAGGTCGCTGTCAAAACACACCGTCCGCAGCATTTCCCGGAATAATCCGCCGTTGACGTATGGGAGTTCATCGAGCGATTCGTCCAGATTTTTCTGCCGTTTCTCTGGTTCGGTGTTCAGTGTTTGAAAGACGGATGTCAGATGTGCCCCCAGGTCGCTGCCGTCTTCGTTGGTTTTATCCCGGATATAGTCGGTAAAGATGTTTTTATCGAAGATCGCCGTATCATCGGCAAACAGACAGAACAAAAGCCGCATCAACAGCACTTCCAGTTCATGGCCGGTATATCTGCCCTGTAAAAGTCCATCGTGCAGTTTGCCCATCTTCTCGGCGGCGGTGATATTGACCGGTTCTTCGTCTTTGTATTTCTTTTGCGTGTATCCTGCGATAAATCCGAACAGGGTCACATTTTCATGCAGTTCGGCAAGCTCGAAGTCTTTCTGTATATTGTCATCCAGATTGTATAACCTGAACCGCCCGAAATCCGAAACCAGCACATATTTGGGCAGTTCGCGGTCTTTGAGTCCCTCGAAATAACCCAACGCCTGTGAGTACGCCTTATCAAGACTCCTGCCTTTGGACTTATGCTCGACAAGCAGTATCCCTTTCCAGAACAGGTCGATAAATCCATAGTTGTCATCCAGCTTTTTAACCGGCTCTTCGAAACTGGCAACTCGCCTGCGGGAAATACCAAAGACATGAAAAAATCCATCCCAGAACGATTTGGCCTCCGCCTGCTCACGGCTCTCATCAGCCCATTCCCGGCTAAACTCCATCGCACGGTGCTTGATTTCGTTCCAACTAATCGCCATTGAAACCCTTCCTCTGCCGATAACTGTTTCATTTTTTGGAATATCCCCCCCCATTCTATTGAAATTGCCAACACAATCAACCCTAAATAGCGACCGGTGGCAGCCACCGAGTCTTCGAGGTGGATGGCTTCTGATACACACTCCGTGTGGCGATCTTATTCGATGTTGAATGTTGAATGTTCGATGTTCATCTTTTCCACATTTCTTCTTCGTTTCCTTCGCTATCTTCTGTTCAATTTATTCTTCTCTTCTGTCTTCTGAATTCTGAATTCTGAATTCCTTTTTTCTTCCCTCTTTCTCACAACTCACCACCCACAACTCACAACTCTCTTTATTACCAATTTTCCATTGACACCGCTGACAAACGGCATTACTATGCCTTGTCCTATAGGTATTATTATGAAATTTATGAAATTTTCAGGTTAGGAGACCAATAAAATGGCTAAAAAAATGGTATATTTCTTCGGTAGCGGCAAGGCTGAAGGCAGGGCAAAGATGAAAGCGATTCTCGGCGGTAAGGGAGCGAACCTCGCGGAGATGACCAATCTTGGTATCCCCGTACCTGCCGGTTTCACTATCACTACCAATACATGCGACGATTATTACAAATCCGGCGGCAAATGGCCTGTTGGGCTAAGGAAACAGGTTGATATGAACCTGGCCAAGCTTGAAAAAGCTATGGACGCCAAACTCGGCGACCCGGATCAGCCGCTTTTGGTTTCGGTTCGTAGTGGGGCGGCGGTTTCTATGCCCGGAATGATGGACACGGTTCTGAACCTCGGCCTCAACGACGAAGTTATCGAGGGGATTATTGCCCGGACCGGCAACGCTCGTTTTGCTTATGATTCATATCGGCGTTTTATTGACATGTTCGGCGATGTGGTCATGGACTGTGGCCATGAACCCTTCGAGCACGCTATTGACAGCCTTAAAAAGAAGGTCGGCGCCAAACTCGATACCGACCTCAGTGCCGGGGACCTGAAGGAGTTGGTGCGACGTTATAAAGCGGTCTATAAAAAAGCCGTCGGCAGACCCTTTCCTCAGGACCCTCATAAGCAGCTTGAGCTTTCTATTAACGCTGTTTTCAGTTCCTGGAACGCCGGCCGGGCCATTAAGTACCGCGAATTGAATAATATTACCGGCCTGCTTGGTACTGCCGTCAACGTTCAGGCTATGGTCTTTGGTAATATGGGCGATGACTGCGGTACAGGCGTATGCTTTACCCGCAATCCCAGTACTGGTCAGAGGGAATACTATGGCGAGTTTCTAATGAACGCTCAGGGTGAGGATGTAGTGGCGGGAATTCGTACTCCATTGCCTATGATTGGGCTTAAGAAGGTCAACGCCAAAATCTATAAACAGCTTACGGGCTTTATGGACAAACTGGAGAAGCATTATAAAGATATACAGGATATGGAGTTCACTATTCAGCAGAACAAGCTTTATATCTTGCAGACTCGCAGTGGCAAGCGTACTGCCGAGGCCGCCATGCGGACAGCGGTGGAAATGGTCAGGGAAAAGCTTATCACCAAAAGAGAGGCCATCGGACGTCTCGAAACTGCCCAGATTGATCATCTGTTGCATCCCAGTTTCGCTCCTAATGCCAAGCGAACTGTTATGGCCAAGGGACTGCCCGCATCGCCTGGTGCCGCGGTCGGCCAGGTGGTCTTTACCGCCCATGACGCGGAGGCTTGGGACGAGTTGGGCCACAAGGTTATTCTGGTGCGTATTGAGACGAGTCCGGAGGACATTGGCGGTATGGACGCTGCTGTGGGCATTCTTACCCAGCGTGGTGGTATGACCAGTCATGCCGCGGTTGTGGCGCGTGGTATGGGTCGTTGTTGTGTGGCTGGGGCATCGGACATTAATATCAATTATGCTAAGAAAATGATGAATATTAGGGGTAAAACCGTTAAAAAAGGCGACTGGATCAGTCTTGACGGAACAAAAGGTGAGATACTTTTAGGTAAATTACCATTAGTTGAACCAAAACTTAGTGGTTATTTCGGAAAACTGATGTCCTGGGCCGACGAAATCCGCAAGTTAGGCATCCGCACCAACGCCGACACTCCGGAGGATGCGGTGCGGGCGAGGAAGTTTGGGGCTGAGGGGATTGGGCTGTGCCGGACAGAGCATATGTTCTTCGAGGGCGATAGAATATGGGCCGTTCGCCAAATGATACTCAGCGCCGACGAATATACCGATCTCAGGAGCCAAATCGCCACGTTCGACGGCGATCTGACGGCCGCACAAAAGAAACAATTAGATAAACTGAAGAAACAATTCAAGGACCCCAAAGATAAGTTCGAGGGCGCCCTGAAAAAACTGCTTCCATACCAACGCAAAGACTTTATCGGTATCTTTACCGCTATGGCCGGGCTGCCGGTAACTATACGATTACTGGACCCACCGCTACATGAGTTCCTGCCGCAAGACATCGCCAGCCAAAAAGAGATGGCCAAGCGACTGGGTGTAAAGCCCGCAGAAGTAAAAGCGAAAGTAGAAGACCTGCACGAATTCAACCCAATGCTGGGCCATCGCGGCTGCCGACTGTCAATCACCTATCCGGAGATCGCCCGAATGCAGGCCCGAGCAATCATAGAAGCGGCAATAACTGTTTCAAAGAAACGCAAAAAAGTGTTGCCGGAAATAATGATCCCACTGGTCGGCACAGTCGAAGAACTAACATACGTCAAAGAACACGTGATCGATGAGATCAATAAGGTCTTTAAGGAAAAGAAGACCAAGATTCCGTATATGGTCGGTACAATGATCGAAGTACCGCGGGCCGCCCTGACGGCCGATAAGGTCGCCGATGAAGCTGAATTTTTCAGCTTCGGCACCAATGACCTTACGCAAATGACAATGGGATTCTCACGCGATGACGCAGGCAAATTCTTAGGCGACTATGTTGACAAGGGCATCTATGAGTATGATCCGTTCCAAAGCTTAGACCAAAATGGGGTCGGCAAACTGGTCGATATAGGTATCAAGCTGGGCCGCAAGGCCAAACCGAAACTCAAGATCGGTATCTGCGGCGAACACGGCGGCGATCCGGCCAGTATCCATTTCTGCCACAAAGTAGGAATGAATTACGTTTCGTGCTCGCCGTTCCGAGTACCGATTGCCCGGCTGGCAGCGGCGCAAGCGGCCCTGGCAGATAAAAAGTAATATCGTTCCAAAATACGAGAAAATCAAGGTTCTCAAAAGCATAAAACCCCCGGCATAAAACCGGGGGTTTTTTAATGCGCAAGCCAGAGTCATCAGCGAAAGAGTATTGACATATACATCGGCATCACATAAGCTGTGGGAGTAAAATGTCAAGACTGAAATAAGGAAAAATCGTAACCGTTCACGCTTTTTACAGGTTTTTTTCTTTCGCCCCCTTCGGAGCCGAATAAGGAAAAGAACCCATGATACCTTTGCGGGTTGATACTGCCAAGCTGTTAAAAACATACCTGAGCGGCAAGTTACCACAGACTAAAGTCTTTGATATACCGAATTGAACAGCCGATATGTTACATTCTGATTTGGAAGCGGCGGGAATCTCATATCTTGATAACAGCGGGCGGTATTGTGATTTTCATAGTTTGCGGCATACTTGCGGCAGTCTGTTAGCGGCCAGTGGTGTTCACCCGAAAGTTGCCCAAAGCATTATGCGACACTCCACGATTGATTTAACCATGAGCCGATATAGCCATGTTTTCAAGGGGCAGGAATCCTCGGCGGTTGCTGGACTGCCTGACCTGTCATTGCCGAGCAAAGAGAGACAACAGGCAAAACAAACAGGAACCGACGCGGTAAAAGTGATACCAAACAGCATATCGAAAACAGGGCTAAAAAACTTGGCGGAAAACTTGGCGCTTTTGTGCGGAAAACAGTGTAATTCAGTGGACAACTATGGACAGACGGGACTTAATAACAGCAACAATGCGAACATCGGAAAAATACCCTCAATGGGACAAAAACGCGGCTTTTCGGCTAAAAACAGTGATAAAAACGAGATAGCCGAGGCGGGACTCGAACCCGCACCCTCTTGCGAGGAGGGGATTTTAAGTCCCCAGCGTCTGCCAATTCCGCCACTCGGCCCGGAATTATTCTAACGTGTCTTTTTTCGTAATGCAAGCCCTAACGATAAGTATCGAAAAATAGTGCCGGAAGAACTGAATAATCATAAGTGAGAAGGGGATTTAAAAAAACGCGGGGCCCCGGTCTGTAGGAGGCAGCCAGACCAGGGCCCCAATCCAGGGCAAAATAAACAACTCTTCAACACCCCACATTAGTTTTCAGGGTGATTTGTTTCTTTTCACCATACCAATCACTTCCATATTTATAATATAATGTATGGTTGAAAAAGGCAAATTGAGAACCCCTTTTTTTCACAATAAAGGTAACGATCAAGGACGAACACCTTCATTTTGAGGGATTGTCGGTTCCGAAAGAAGAGTCTGAACAAAAGCAGGATGAAAAAACTGAAGTGCCACTGTCTTCTAAGTAGAGAGTGGGGGGAAGTAGAAAGTAGAAAGTAGAGAGTAGAGAGTAGAGGGTGCCGTGATCGAACCACAAATCGGCGGGTTTGGGCCGCCCTACTTTCGACGCAATGAAAGTACCTCTCCTCCTTCGGCGGACAAGTCTGAAATACAGAAAGGTGCCACCCGGCTGTTTTCAGTCGTCCCTTCTACGGGACTGTCTTTTTCCAATGGCACTTGAGTGAACGGTTACATT
>Ga0255438_1016_pt1 | contig 10778 bp, 2 predicted proteins | sample ANMaggSeSYBR02E3_FD_182639 | JGI IMG/M metagenome (GOLD analysis project Ga0255438, IMG submission 182639) | Sediment cell enrichment communities from methane seep in Santa Monica Basin, California, United Staets - ANME aggregate JGI... | ecosystem: Environmental > Aquatic > Marine > Cold seeps >...
CGAACCAGGCATGATAAAATTGAAAAGAAGAATGCTCGCCGCCGAGAAAGGCCATGTTTGTAAGATATACCATGTTCAGCGCATTCTGGCCGTGAAAGAAATGCAAGAAATCCTCAGCATGTTCCACGCACTGTTCGGCGGTGTATGATCCTGTTTCGCCGATTTTTGCAGCAGCAAGGAGAAGGAGTCCATAGGACGCCCGGACGGAGTTAGAACCCCAGTGATAAGACCAGTTATACATCCCGATACGGTAGAAATCATTGTTGGAAAATATTCCGTTTACCATGTCGGAGATATTGGCTCTCATATTGTTTACCACGGATGCTGTTGCAGCAGGGGTTTGGACATATGTAACGGCTGCATGGGTGTCATAATGTCCAATGTCAAAAAAACGATTGAGCCAGTCAGAAGAATAGTAATTGTCCACATAGTTTTGAGCAGATGATATTGAGTTGTCGGTTCTGAAAATTTCAGCAGCTGCCCAGACTTTTAGATCACTGTCTCCCTGGGTCTGGAGCCATGCCCAGGCATTTATCGCAGCAGTTTTGAGTGTGGCGGCGTAACCGGTCATGCCGATGTCATGGAAAATTCTGGAGGACAGTGCACAGGTACCGGCAAATACCGCCCCTGACTCCAGGGTTGGGTTCTGGTAGTAGCGCTGGTTGGTATCAGCACTGGGTGGAGAATCCGAGTCCCATCCGGTAACGTGTATCTGACTTAAAACCGCGCCGCCGGGCAATTGCATTTTAAGAAGCCAATCCAGTTCCCACTTGATCTCGTCTAAAATGTCGGGGATTCCGTTACCCGATTCAGGGATATTCAGATCCCCATCCCTGAAAACGTTAGGATTGTCTTCATAGGATCGGAGCATATTGAGGATGGCTGTAGATACTGCCGACCAGACATACTTATTGTAATCGCCGGCGTCGTGCCAGCCCCCGGTCAAATCAAGCGTTCCATAGTCTGTGTGCCCGGAAGCGGCTTCCGTTTCAAGATCGCTCATGTGGCAGGCATTAGGATCTGCCCAGACACCGGCGTGTGTATTTTCTTTTGGCGTATTGCAGCGCTGGTAATAGAATGTCTTTAAGGCAGTGAGCACCACATCGTTATATATATCATCCTTTATCTCAAAATCATAAGATTGAGAATCAAGAGACGGGCTGTAAAGCCTGTAGCTACCCGGGGTCGCAAACGAGGTAAAGTCAACCCACCAGACCGTATCGCCGGATGTTGCACCGTCATACCCTTTGCTGGTGATAGACCCTCCATCTGTTGGAATCGAATATACCACACTATCAGACAGTGTTCGAATTTCAACAGAAGCCCCCGGATTGGCGGTAAAGATGCCTGTCTTGGTATCTTCCGGCCGATAGCCAAAATAATCCAACTTGATATCATTGGTAACCGGAGCTGACGAGCCTGTTGTAACAGTTGTTAAAACGGCTTGAATACTTTCATTGTCCGCACTGTCATATGATCTAACAGTGTATATATATTCTGTAGAAGGTAAAAGCCCGGTTGTATCTGAATAACCGGTTTGATCGGTAACAGTTATTTCTATGCCGTCCCGATAAATTTTGTAACCAACAACGCCCACATTATCTGTTGACGCATTCCAGGTTAAATCAACCTGAGTACCGGAAACCGGGGTAACTATAAAATTGCCCGGTGTGGTTGGAAAAGATACATCCGTATTCATAATCAATAACTGATATTTGCCGCTGTTTGCAGACGCTCCTCCACTATTTTCTATTTTTACATAGTACGTTCCGGCACTAAGTGTATATTCAACACCCATGTTATCGGATGCCAATTCGTTGAACCCCTGATCCAGCAGGCGGATATCAATATCCGTGGTATCCTGACAAGTCACAATCGCTCTGAAATCAAACCCTGATATTACATCTAAACGATAAAAGATTTCATTTATTTCGGAAGATGTTTCTTGTGCATCAACAAAGGAAATTTCATCAACCACAAAAGGGTCTGCCTGAGTGCCACTTCCTGCTAAAAGAAGAGAGTCTTCATCCAGAGATTCTTCATTGTTTTCAAAAATCTGATACATTCTGTCAAAACTTTGCAGTGTTATCAGATTTCTCATATTATAACCGTATTCTAATCTTTGAGTATCAAATACGCATAATCTGTTATAAGATGATACAGATGGATGGATATTATCACTGCCAAGTCCATGATTCGGAAGCGGGGTCATTGTTTTTAAATAGTTTATATAAGGAACCTGCCTGTCCTGGCATGCGGCTCTTATCGCATATTGTAAAGTGATTGTCGCATCCGGATAATTTTGCGCACTATTGCGCAGCGGAGGCGCTGTGACTATCGGAACAATACCGCGGGCAATGCACGCATCTATTATTTTTACTAAATCACTAATAATTGAGTTAATTTTTTGCTGTACGGTAAATAACGTTCCGCTTCCATAAACATCATTTGTTCCGAACATAATTATTGCGTACTTTGGATTGATCGCTTCAACTTCCATATTAAACGGGATGCCATTAATTTCGCTATCATATACAAGCGGCCAGGATGCTGCCATGCCTACGCGGGCAGCGAAGCTGTTTCTTGCAAACGGACTTGTAGGATCTTCACCCGCAGTTCTGTTGGGCACTTCTTCTTCTAAAAAGAAATCCAGGGCTGTGCTCAGTTCCTGAAAATTTGACAGGTCCTTGACCCCAATCCACCCGGCTTCTCCGCCCTGGGCATATGGATATTCAAAATTTCCAAGAAAATATGATGAGACACCTCCGCCTGCAGATATTGAATCTCCAATGATCATGAATACATTGTTGTTTTGTCCGCTGCCGTTAGCGACAATATTTTTCAGATTATCGGCAACTGCTTTTGTAATAGGTGAATGAATTCTGGCGTTAGGATATCTTGTTTTAAGGACGGCGTTAGAAGTCATCGTTTCAAAGGCGCCGATATCGATTGGAAGATCAATCGGTCTTACTTCGGCTGCATCCTTTTCTTCGATTTGAGATTCAGCCGGCGGGTGCATGGCGGGAAGAAGCAGGGGAGAAGGAAAAGGATATCCCGGAGAGCCGGAAGGTGTTTGGTTTCCCGCATTGATCAATGGGCTGCCGGCTGCCGGACGATAATCAAGACCGGCAAAATCTGTAAAGCCGGGATCTGTTCCTGTAAAAGTTCCGGTCCATTGGTTCGGGATATTAATTGCGTTTTCCGAAACCCAGTTGCTGCTGCCGGCGATTAATTCACTAACGGTTGACCAGTTGACTTCAGTATCCCTGAAAATATCAACAATACCGCCGTTTCGATGCACAAATACGTTGTTGTGCATTTCAATACTTTCCATGCCGTCAAACAACCGGAATACCGCGCGATCATCGCAAATAAATGTGTTGTTTATAAAACGGTACCGGCCATTGGTTTCTCCGGTACCGTCACCGCCGGTCCGGGCAACATAAAAGTTACCGGTTTTGCGAAATACATTACCGACAACATCGGAATCTTCACGCGCAAGGTCTGAATCACCGCCATCACCCCCGTCCGGCCCGATCAGTTCAATCTCATGATAATACGCACCCTCGATCCGGTTATAATATATTTCATTTCGTTCAGCCCTTGATTTCACATTGTTCCCGCCATTCCCGTCATGGATATAGCAGTGCTGCATGCGAAAAATACTACCGGGATAGTGTATTTCATCAGTGGCCATGTAAATCTGATGTCTTTGACTGCCTTCACCGCAATTATAAACCTCAACGTATTCAAGGGTGAGGGAACCGGAGCCCTGGTCAGCACCTAAAATGCCGTGTGCCGGACAATCATGTACCACAACGTCTCTTATGGTAAGGTCATTAGCCTGATGATAAATGCCGCGAGACGTCCCGCCGGTAATCTTGAATCCTTCAAGAATATAATGATCACCACCCGGGCCGGTATACGGCCATGGCGTTGAAAATTGGACGGTATTGGTTCCCCCTGATATTATCGGTCGATTGCCATTGATGCGAATACCCCGGATGGTTATTTTGTTGTCCGGTGCTCCGGCGGTTTCAAACTGCACATCGCCGGGATATGTTGCATCCCCGTCCACTTCCACCACATCACCCGGCAGAAGAAGCGGTGCGACGGACTGCAAATCAGAATGTGTTCTTCCGGGACCGACCTGATAGGTGGCTGCAAAGACATTTCCTGTGAGAAAATTGAAGAGAATTAAAAATTTAAATGTATTTTTGAATAAAGACATTATGTCCCACTTTTGACAAATTATTAAATTATTTCAAGCCTGCTGTTTTTTGCAGGTCATAGATGACTTCTTCCATGCCTAAGACGTTGTCACCGTTTACATCATTTCCGTATTCGAAAATAGTCGATTGATCTGTCTTGCTGATGATTTTCAGGCCGGTAACTGCATCTGTAATGTCCACAATCCCGTCTGCGGTCAGATCCCCTGTAACCGGACCTTCGCCATAATAAAAATATACTTTACCAGTATAATACGATCCAAAATAAGCAGCGCTAATCATAAAATCAGCACTGCCGTCGGCGTTGATATCTCCTGCCGTGGCCATTGTAAAACCAGCATAATCATAGGTGGCCTCACCAAGAAATGAAGCATGTGCGGTTGCAATACTTGTATTGGTAGACCAGTCAGTTTCCTGGCCTAAAACCAGGTATGCTTTACCGGTCCATTGATTTGCAGATGTTGCGCCGATTAGAAAATCATCAAATCCATCGTTGTTGACGTCTCCAGCGGCTGACACCGCTTTTCCAAGATTGTCTTCTGTTAATTCACCATAAAAGGAGGCATCTGCTGTGGAAAGGCTGGTATTCGGGGCCCAACCGGAATCCTTACCGAAAATAAGGTATGCCTTTCCGGCATTCGTTGCGGCGGTGTCATTATCTTCAGCACCAATTAAGATATCATCAAAACCGTCATTGTTTACATCTCCGGCTGCACTCACCCCCCAGCCGGCAAAATCACCGGAACTTTCACCGATAAAAGAAGCATCCGCTATTTCATCAAGACCTTTTTCTCCGGACCACTCGGTATCTTGACCAAAAATAAGATAGACCTCATCACCCGGTGCGGAAATAATAAAATCGTCATAATCATCATTGTTTACATTACCTGCAGGAGCTACTTTTCTGCCTGAACCGCTATACATTGCTTCACCGTATATTTTTGCATCAGAAATATTGACATTGAAATCGTCATCCCAGCCGTCTGCTTTGCCTAAAAAAAGATAGGTCGTGCCGACATTTGTCACTGGATTATCGGGGTCCCCATCCGACATATAAGCACCTATCAGAAAGTCATCAAATCCGTCATTGTTGATATCCCCTGCAAATGCAACTGCATAGCCGGACCAGTCCTGGGGGTATTCACCGGTAAATGTTGCATCGGCTCCAACGTCTGGGGCCGGGTCGGTAATGCTGGTGTTCATGGACCATCCGGATGCTTTTCCCAGTATCAGGTATGTTTTTCCTGAACATTGATCTTGAGCAAGCTCACGCGTGGAATCATATCTTTTTGCGCCGATTAAAATATCGTCAAAGCCGTCATTGTTGACATCACCTGTCATGCACACCGCGTCGCCGAAATCATCTCCTGGATCTTCTCCAATAAAAGATGCGTCAGCAAAGTCTTCGATGGTTGTACCTGTTTTTTTGCCGACATTTTTCCCAAAAATTAAATATACCGGTGAGCCGCCAATAAGGAGATCATTAATCCCGTCGCCATCAACGTCTCCGGCAGATACTGACCAGCCGGTGTACTTGTAGTTGTTTGCGCCGGGGTAGGAAATAGGGGCATCGTTAAGCGGGGTGCCAAAATCAAAGGCATAACTTATCGCCGAATTAGTGCTGGCAATTAAAAAGAACGAGAAGAATAAGAACTGGAATTTCTGCATGAAGAACCCTTTCTTTTTGAATTAACAGAATTTGGCTGCGGCTTTGTGTGGTATTCTAAGCTTCATTGAATTATGGTTTTTAAGAAATAGTTTGATATGATTTAAAAGACAGAAATAAACATAGCTGGAAGGTTCCGGTACGGTTTAAATGTCAGGAACTATATGTTGAATAGAGCAAGGTTTGTACCATAGCGGTATTACTGAACTGTTTAAGATATCAAAATATGAATATCTACTTCGATTGAGTTGATGGTTCAGGGTTTGGACAATAACGATCAATGTATTTAAATACCCGTCTTGATATGTAATTATGTACGGATTATTTATTTAAAATCCACCTCTTATGTGTTTTTATCAATTAAGGTGATCCCGGTTTCAAGCAATGAAATCAGCCATTAATTATTGAATCAATCAACTAAAAAGGAAAACAGGAATTTATTAGCAGATATATTCAGATGCAAACGAGTGATGGTTTATTCGCTGGCAAGAGTGTGCATAAATAGATACGGTAGGATGTTGATGTGTGTATGATTTTGTGTATTATTGGCGAACATTGATTGGACGGGTACAGATCGAAACAAGAAAGAAAGATTCGGAAGTATAAAACCAATTTTCAGTTCAAAAAGCATGAGCTGAAAATTGGTATTATTTCTGAATGCAATAGTGTGAAATATGGAAAATTAAAAACTGCAAAAAAACATTTGGTAATTATATATATCTGCTTTTGCCAGGTAATTTGTCCGGAAAACAACCATAAAACGATTAATCCCGCAATCCGGCAATTTTTTCCATAATGTAAATAGCTTCTGGAAGTCCTACTTTATTATCGTCATCCACTTCATTGTCCAGAGAAATCGTGCCGGTGATCGTTGTATTGGAAAGTACCATCAGGGCAAGAATAGCATCTTCAAGTTCAACGGCGTCATTTCCGTCAAGATCTCCGGGAATCTCTTCGACTGGATATACCCATAAACTGCAGGGATCAAAAATGTTCATAACGATCATGTCTGAATCAGGCCACCCACTAAATGTTCCATGGACTCTGCCAATACCCAGAAATCCTTCCATACCGATCGTTCCGCTGTTGTCATTATACGGGTACCATAGAATAGCGTGCCGGTGCCCCCAGTATACATTCCAGTCTGGTTTCAGGTCGTCATACATCCAACCGTATACGGCTCTTTCAATCGGAAGTGTATACCCGCCCATGAATATTGCAAGGTTTTCAGCTACGTTTAAAAAATCATTACAACTGCCAATAGCAGGATTGTTTTCCAGTCGCCAATGAGGGGAATGCCCATCGGCATCATAGTGAGAGAAGGCATTATTATCCATCAGGTATTGGGCATGAATCTGTGCAACTGACATGACGTTGGATTCTATGCCGTGAAGTGGTACAACTTGACGATCGATTCGTTCACGGTTGATCAGCCAGAGGGCTTTTTTAGCATCACTCAGAGCATCCCATTCTGCCTGAGAAGGAAGCGTCATCATAGGAAGAGAAGTGTCAAGCTGACTGTTTTCATTTGTTCTGCCAATATTAAACCAGGTCTGAACATCAGCAACTGATGTTTCAGAGCTATTAATAGGCCATTCCGTATTTGAATCTGGGTCTGCCGGATAACTGGCAAGTGCGTGGTTGCCAGATAACAGAATAAATAAGGCACCGATAAATATAATCCAATTCATTTTCTTTTTGAATGTCATCATTTTTTCCATTTGATTTGTCATGTGGTTATAAGATTCTTTTGAAGATGATAATGCAATTTTTATACCGGGATTGTTTAGATCGAATATTTTAAGCTTTATTTTATTAAAATATTAGTATGTTATAGAAATATTACCTGTTTTATCAAACGTAATGAAGGTTTATCCTGACATTTAATTGTCAGACCTATGACAAGATTTGTCATTTCAGTATTGTCAGCAAGGGCTTGCGGGGCGCGGTTAAAATGGCTCAACTACCAATCGGACAGCTTGATTTTTATATTTATAGTCGTATTGTTGTATAAGGAATATGTAAATATGTGTGTCACAATGTGATAAAAAGGATACAGGAGTGTATGAAATTATCCAACCATCAGCCTGTTTTTTATTTTGGTCGCTTACTCAGATATAAAATTAAATAATCCAATGCTTATAAAGATCTTAAACAGGCGAATAACCGGTGATGAACGCAGGGTTTGAATCATTTCGCAAATTACCTGTGCCATACGTTTACAAGTCAATAGATGCATGTGTTATAGAACCGTTTCTGAGGGGACTTGCAGTTTAAGGGCATAAAAATTGCTTAAAGTATTAAGATATAAAGATGCTAAGATACTTTGATCGATTGCACCCATTTTCAAGTGATGCGTGCTGCCATATGTATAAAAATTCAGAAAGATATAATATGTATAGAATGATGAGAGCCTTGGGCGATATATTGGTGATCATAACGATGCTCTGTGTGTTCAATGCACGGACAGTCATGGCAGCATACCTTAATGATGTCCCCCAAACATTGACCCAGCCGGATGGGAGTGTTTTAAACTGTTATGCAACCGGTGATGAATTTTATAACTGGCTGCATGATGAAAACGGATTCACCATTATTCAGGAAAAAAATGGTTTTTATGTTTACGCAGTCTTGGAAAATGATCGCCTGGCACCATCGGATGAGGTTGCCGGAAAAAGATATCAAACCAAAGAAATCAAAATCAGGGCTCTCAACGCAAAAAACCTGAAAACATCTGCTAATCTGTCGCCTAAAAAAATTAAAGAAATCCGACTCAAAAAAGCAAAAAGGATGAAAAGCAAAGAGAAAAAGTTACACTTGCCGGATAATAAATCAGGCATAGCATTTTCTCAGGATTCAATAACAGGAGAAGAACTGCAATCATCAACAAACATTATGCAGGCACCTCATACTGGTACGTTAAATAATATCGTTATCTTTATCCGTTGTTCCGATCAAAGTGAATTTACAGAAACCATTTCATCATATAATGGTGATTTTAATTCCAACACGATTTCAATGGATAATTATTTCAAGGAAGCATCATATAACGCGTTAAGCATATCTTCCACGTTTTACCCGGTAGCTTCCGGAGAATCAGTTATTTCCTATCAGGATGCACATACCCGCAATTATTTCAGACCTTATAATTTAGCTTCCAATCCTTCCGGTTATCAAACTGAATCAGAAAGAACCCAAAGAGAGCATCAGTTGCTGGCTGATGCAGTGAGTGCTGTTTCAGCAGAAATCCCTCCGGAATTGGATGTTGACAGGGATGATGACGGATATGTTGATAACGTGGTTTTTATAATCCAGGGGGAAACCGACGGATGGAGCAGTCTGCTCTGGCCCCATCGCTGGGCATTGTATTCAGTCACAGCCAAAATTAATGGGGCAAGGGTTTGGGATTATAATTTTCAGCTTTCCGAAGCCTTTGGTGTAAGTGTTCTGTGTCATGAAATGTTTCATTCCCTTGGCGCGCCTGATCTGTATCATTATTCCGGTGACAGCCTGGATCCTGTTGGACGATGGGATCTGATGGAACAAAATACAAGTGTCCCCCAGCACATGACTGCTTATATGAAATACCGGTATGGTGGGTGGATTCACGCAATTCCGGAAATTGCAGCACCCGGGGGGTATTCATTAAGTCCCTTGTCAATATCATCAACCGGAAATTGTTATAAAATCCCGTCCCCCAATTCATTAACCGAATATTTTATGGTTGAATACCGGAACACAGCCAAAGGTGTATTTGATCAGGGAATACCCGGATCAGGGTTGTTGGTTTATCGAATTAATACGATTGTGGATGGAGAAGGAAATCGAAATGGTCCGCCAGATGAACTGTATATTTTCCGACCGGGCGGGACCGTTTCCAATAACGGCAACCTGTCCCGTGCTCATTTCTCAACAGAAACAGGAAGAACTTATATTAACAGTTCAACCGATCCTTTCCCCTTTCTTTCCTCCGGGGATCACGGCGGACTTGATATCTCCAGTATCGGTTCGACAGGGGATACCATTACATTTAATGTTAATATGCCGGATCGGGAGATAGCTGTATTTGTAGATGAGACAAATATTCCAAATAGCACGACCGCTGCCATCGATTTCGGATTTACGTCTGCGGGTTACCCGATTATTAAGACGTTTACAGTCTCAAACAGCGGATATGAAATATTGGCAATAAATGGCCTGGTTGTCCCGGAAGGCTACAGTTTAATCAGCGCATTTCCTGACACCATTTTGCCCTACAGCAGTGATTCATTTCAAGTGCAACTTGATGCGCCTGTTCCGGGAATCTATACCGGCACGATATCATTTAATACCAATGACGCAGATGAAAATCCGTTTAATTTTCCGGTGTCCGGAAACGTGACGTGTGTTCAGGAAGTTCTTTTAAGTTTAACCACGGATAATTACGGCGAAGAAACAACATGGGAACTGACGGATTCGCAGGACAATGTGCTTCATTCTGCCGGACCCTATGCCTCCGGTCAGAGTTTCTCTCAAACGATGATGCTGCCGGCAGGAGATTACGTGTTTACCATGTATGATGAATATGGAGACGGCATCTGCTGTGATTATGGCAGCGGATCTTACTCACTGGTAAATGGTTCAACCGGTGATGTATTTATTGAAAGCGGCGGTGAATTCGGCGACCAGGAATCAACTCCGTTCAGTATCGTGATTGATCAAAAAGGCGATATTGACGGAAACTGCATGGTTGAATTGACGGATGCAATTTTAGGGCTTCAGATATGTGCCGGGTTGATTCCGGACGTCCTGATCAATCTTGATGCTGATGTTAATGGCGACACAAAAATAGGCCTGGACGAATCGATTTATGTTTTAGAAAAACTTGCCGGGGTAAAAGAGTA
>Ga0255438_1012_pt3 | contig 10469 bp, 10 predicted proteins | sample ANMaggSeSYBR02E3_FD_182639 | JGI IMG/M metagenome (GOLD analysis project Ga0255438, IMG submission 182639) | Sediment cell enrichment communities from methane seep in Santa Monica Basin, California, United Staets - ANME aggregate JGI... | ecosystem: Environmental > Aquatic > Marine > Cold seeps >...
GAATTATACCATGGAACATATCATCCGGTTTTTTATTAATCGAAAGCTCTTGGTTTATCTGGTATCCATTTTAGTTGTTGCAGCAGGAATTATGGCCATGACCAGCTTGAGCCGCCAGGTTCTTCCCAACGTGGATATGCAGCAGGTTAATGTGGAAACTGTTTATCCGGCAGCCTCTGCCCGGGACGTGGAACTTAACGTGACCACGCCGCTGGAAGAAAAAATTATTGAGGTTGAAGGTATTGATAAAGTCCGCTCTATTTCGATGGAAAATTTTTCATCCATTGCCATCACACTTGATCCGGACGCAGAAAATCTCGAAGCGGTTAAAGCAGATATCCGTCGCGCGGTGGATCAGGTGACTGATTTACCGACCGAGATCCGCGAGCGGCCAAATGTCTATGATATTGAAACATCCTGGATTCCAGTGATCATGCTTGGTCTTGCCGGCCAGACCATGTCGGAGATGGAGCTGCGGGGTATTGCCAAGCGCATGGAAACGGAGATTGAAGGGCTTCCCCATATTTCCCGGGTGGATAAAATCGGGTATCGGGACCAAGAGATCAAGGTTCAGGTTTCTCCAGAGAAACTTGATGATTTTTATCTCGCGCTGCAAGATATTGCCTACGCGATCCGAAGCCGGAATATCCGGCTGACCGGGGGCGCGCTGGAAACATTTACGAACGAAGCAACGGTACTGACAATGGCGGAATTTGTTCATCCGCAGGAAGTGGGCGAGGTAATTGTCCGGTCCAATTTTGAGGGACGCCGGATCCAAATTAATGATATTGCCGAGATCATTGATGGTTTTGAGGAAACACATATGCAGTACCGGGTAAACGGCATTGATAGTATCGGTCTGCGGATTCACAAAAAAGCCTCCGCAGATTCCCTTAAAGTCATGAAACATTTGAATAAGTATTTGGCAGAGGCGGAAAAAAATCTTCCGTTGAATATGACGATTCAAAAGGTTAGAGATAACACCGCAGTTACCAAACGGCGGCTCGCTATTTTACGCAACAATGCCATCATCGGGTTTGTCCTGCTGCTGGCAATTTTGATTATGTTTTTAAATCTGCGGGTGGCATTTTGGACCGCGCTGGGGATTCCGATTTCGCTGGGGGTTGGTATGATGCTGCACGCCTGGACCGGCGGAACCATTGATGCTATTTCCCTGATGGTATTTATTCTTGTGCTGGGGATGCTGGTGGATGATGCCATTGTGGTGGCGGAGAATATTTATCGTTATCAAGAAGAGGGGCTGTCGTTGGCCAAGGCGGCAATCAAGGGGACGATGGAGGTTGCGGCCCCGATTACTGCAACCGTGAGTACTACGATTGTGGCCTTTTTGCCTTTGCTTGCCCTGGGGGGAATGCTGGGGCTGTTTGTTAAAATGATTCCGGTTATCATCATTGGCACTTTGTTGGGATCATTGTTGGAATCATTTTTTATTTTGCCCATTCATTTGGCAGCCGGTGGTCAGAAAGCCGGGAACGGGAAAAACCGGGGCGCTATCATTGATTCCCTATTTAAACCGGCGAAGAGGATTTACCGCCGATTGCTGGAAAAAGTATTGCAGCATCGATATTGGGTTGTGCTTTCCGGATTGTTGTTTTTAACCGGGATTGCCTATGTGGCCGGGAATCATATGCGTTTTATTCTGTTTCCGGCTGACGGAGCAGAGGAATTTTTAATACATATCGAAGCTGAGGTGGGAACAGCCTTTCAATCCAGTTTGGAGAAAGTTAAGCAAGTTGAAAAAATTGTCAGGGCGCTGCCGAAGCATGAATTAAATTCATTTGAAACCTGGGTGGGAATGGATTCTACTGGTATGGCCAATGACAGCTGGGGAGACAATCTGGCTTTGATTTATGTCGTGCTCCGTCCCTACGGGCGCCAGCGCCCGCGAAAAGCCACCGAGATTATTGAGCACTTGCGAAACGAAACCGCCCGGCTGGAGGGATTTGTAAATATTGGATTTGAGTTGGACTCGGGCGGACCGCCGGTGGGCCGTCCGGTGGAACTGAATGTCATCGGGGATAATGAAAAAACTGCAACGCCAGGCCACAACAGAGGTGCTGGCCTACTTAAAGACCGTGCCCGGTGTTTTGGACCCGGGGACCGATTTGAAGTACACCAAGGATGAAGAAGTGATCCAGATGGATTATAGCGAGTTGGCCCGGCTGGGGCTTACTGTGGCGGATGTGGCCACCACGGTGCGCATGGCTTTTGAAGGAGAGATTGTAACCAGTGTGCGCTTCAAACAAGAAGAGGTGGACATTCGGGTCCAGCTGACAAAGCAGAGCCGCAAAACCAAGGAAACCCTCAAGGAGCTGGTGGTGCGCAACCAGTCAGGCAAGATGATTCCTTTGAAACGGTTTATCAGTTTGAAAAGACGGCCGGCACTTCAGTCTATCCGGCACTACCAGGGTCAACGGGTGATTACAATTACAGCAGATATTGATAATAGTATTTCCTCTGCCAGTGAGGTGAAACAAAAGGTGGAGAAGAAATTTTCCGGATTTTCCAAGCGTTATCCGGGAACCCACTTAGAGGCGACAGGTGAATCCGCAGAATCGGACGAGGTGGTACAGAATATGGCCAAAGCAGGTTTTTTGGCGGTTTTGGCGGTTTATTTTATATTGGTGGTTTTACTTAATTCGATTTCTCAACCGTTGATTATTATGCTTTCGATTCCTTTTGGTGTGATCGGGGTGCTCATCGCTTTCGGCGCGCAGGGTATGACCATTGGCTTCATGGCTTTATTGGGCATGTTGGGCATGAGCGGCGTGGTGGTCAATGACTCGCTGATTATTCTCAGCTTTATCAATCATCTTTCCCGCGAGCGTGATGAGGCGGCCGGCACGCATCTGGAGACAGTATTGGATGCCTCGCAGACCCGGCTCCGCCCGGTCGTCCTGACCACGCTCACGACCACTGCGGCGCTGATTCCCACTGCGTACGGCTTGGGCGGCGAAGATCCTTTTGTTGTTCCCATGGTTATGGCCATGCTTTGGGGAATTGTTTTCGCCACCACACTGACGCTTTTTTGGGTACCTACCTTGTATACCATTGGACAGGATATTAAAGGGAGGCTGCATTTAAAATCAAGGCCCCTACTATCGGAAGTGGCTGTGCTTCCCAGGGTTTCCCGTGTAGTTTCCTTGCGTACAAAAACTTCCCGCCGCTCGCAGAAGGCAGTCAAACCTAAAGCAACTGGTAAACGCATCCCTGGTAAGGGGTAATCACTTTGCACATCACTGTTTTCGATAAAAATTCACAGGTTTACCCGGTATATGGCACCCGGCACCCGGCATTCGCCCCCGCATACGCGGGGCAAGCTGGGCAAGTCCGCCGGGCAGATTGCCTATCGTGTTCGCGCTCACAGGATAAAAAATTCCTTGCATGATTGTCTCTGGCTGTGTACACTATGCGCTCACTTTTTTTTGAAAGGAAAACCGCAGTGCCTATTCGTAAAAATATTAGAAATATTGCCATTGTTGCCCATGTTGATCATGGCAAAACAACCCTCATTGATGCCATGCTCCAGCAGAGCGGGGTTTTCAAAAGTTATGAAGCGGTCCAGGAACGCGTCATGGATAACAACCCCCTGGAAAGGGAGCGGGGTATTACTATTTTTTCCAAACATGCCTCTATTGAGTATAAGGATATTAAAATTAATATTATCGATACGCCCGGTCATGCTGATTTTGGCGGTGAGGTTGAGCGGATTCTTCAGATGGTGGATGGCGTCTTGCTTCTGGTTGATGCAGCCGAAGGCCCTTTACCCCAGACAAAATTCGTTTTACGCAAGGCGCTGGAACGCGGTTTAAATGCAGTGGTGGTGATTAATAAGATTGACCGTCCCGATGCCCAGCCGCATGATACCCTGGATAAAATTTTTGATTTATTTGTTTCGCTTAATGCAACGGACAGCCAGTTGGATTTTCCGGTATTGTATGCCAGCTCCCGCGATGGGTATGCCCAAACAGAGATGGATGATACCAAGCGGGATTTATCCCCGCTTTTTGAAGCAATTATTAATGACCTTCCCGGGCCTGAGGTTGAACCGGATAAACCGCTGCAACTGTTGGTCACCAATACAGATCACTCGGATTATCTCGGGCGGCTCACCATTGGAAAAATTAGCCGCGGGAAAATACAAAAAGGCCAGAGCGTTACGGCGATACATCAAAAGGACGGCTCACAAACACGTTTTAAATTGTCAGCGCTCTATGAGTATGTTGGCGTGAAGCGGGCAGACGCAGAAATGGCTGAAGCGGGCGATATCATCGTGACCGCCGGTTTGGATGACATCATGATCGGGGATACCATTGCTGATGGTGACCAGCCCGAGGCACTGCCCGGTCTTACAGTGGATGATCCCACGTTGACCATGGTTTTTTGCGTCAACAACAGTCCCTTTGCCGGCAAGGAAGGAAAGTATGTCACCACCCGGCATCTTAGGGACCGTCTTTATCGGGAAGCCTTGACCAATTTAAGTCTGCGGGTGGAAGATACCGACACCCCGGATGCAATCAAGGTTTCCGGCCGGGGTGAATTGCATTTGGCGATTTTGATTGAGACCATGCGGCGTGAGGGGTATGAATTTCAGGTGAGCAAACCGGAAGTTATCCTGCATGAGGAAAACGGTAAAGTTCTTGAACCCTACGAAGAATTGATTCTTGAAGTTGATAGTACTGCGGTGGGGGCTTGTATCGAACGACTGGGTCAGCGAAAAGCCGAGATGGTTACGATGCAGGCATCACTTGAAAATAAAACCCGGATTGTGTTTAATATTCCTTCGCGCTGTTTGATGGGATTTCGGACCGAGTATTTGACCATCACACGCGGCGAAGGCATCATGCATCATATGGTTTTCGGCTACCAGGAATTCAAGGGCGGCGCAGTGGGCAGGACACGGGGCGTGTTGGTGGCATCTCATCCCGGGCAGACAACCGCCTATGCGCTTTTTCAACTCTCAGACCGCGGGGATTATTTTGTTCCGGCAGGGCACGAAGTCTATGTCGGCATGGTGGTGGGCGAACATACGCGGGAAAGCGATTTGACTATCAATGTTTGCAAGCTCAAGCAATTAAGTAACATGCGCAGCAAGTCATCGGATGAGGCCTTGACGATTGCACCGCCGCGGATAATGAGCTTGGAACAGCTGTTAGAGTATTTAAATGAGGATGAACTTCTGGAAATCACACCGAAATCTTTGCGTTTGCGGAAAAAGTTGCTGGATGCATTGGACCGCAAACGGGATGATCGGGCGCGGGAAAGAGGTCAGGTGTTGTAAGCGATTGATGCATTGTTCGCATCGCGTCTGCGCCGCAACCGCTTAGGAGTCTGAGCATTTAGTCTGTTTTTGGTATTGTTCGTCACCCCGGTGAAAACCGGGGTCCAAAAAAAGCTTTAAAATTCAGATTCCTGGATACCGGCTTCCGCCGGTATGACGGCAAAATATAAATAATCCGACTAAATGATCACACTCCTAGTCTTTTTCCGCATACAGCTTGCGCATTTTAACAATATAGGCTTCGCTGTAGGATTTTGGATATCCCTGGATTTTTTGCCGGGCAAGAGTGAATGCCACAAAGAGCGGTAGGTTTTGATTCTTTTTATTTTGATAAAATAAATCAATTTGGCGTTTAATTTCTGTGTTGGTAAATTGATCAGGAAATTTCAGCAGGGTGATGAAGGCCGCCAAATCTTTTTGCGAATAGGGCTGTTTTTGTAAGGCTGCCAATACCTGGGACAAAGCATAGTCATAGCCACTGACATAACCAGAGGTATAAAGAAGTAACGAACCCTCACTTGTTCGCGTGGAGAGGGTTTCCCAATAGGTTCCGTTTACAGCGTTTGTTTCCACCGGCCCTTTCACAGGGACCTTAGAGCGCCCGCCTCCGGAAAAGAGCAGCAGCATTCCCATGGCAAATATTATTGTTTTCATCCCCGCCTCCGGCTCACATAGTGAGTGTCTTTTTGTGACATGATTATGATATAGAAGCCGGGAGAAAGAAACTGTAAAAATTTAAAAACCATACAATTCGGCATGAAAAAGTTAGGCGGGATGCAGCTCCGACGGAAGCAATTATTGAAAAGCAAGGACGCTACGCAGCCCATTGTGTTCGCGCCGGCAGGATAAAGCACGAAGACTTTTTTGCGGTCTCGGCGGAAAGGATATATTTGTCAGAACAATCCACTTGGGTTATTCTGTGTGAAGTGCTATAAATAACAAAACGCAAAGGAGCCGACCTAATCATGGTATCCGATGATTCGATTATTGAGGTGATACGCAAGCGCCGTTCCTGGCGGACATACATCCCGGAAGCGATGGAGGAGCAGGTCAGAGAAAAACTTGAAATACGACTGGCGGAGAAACATCTTGGTCCTTTTCCAGGTCAGGTACGCTTTCGTTTGATTGAACTGCAAAATGATCCGGTGCAGGCAAAACAGAAAATAGGGACTTATGGCATGATCAAAGATGCCCGCTATTATATTGTCGGTGCAGTCACCCGGGGGGAAAAGGCGCTGGAAAATTATGGCTACCTGTTTGAGAAAATTATCCTGGCAGCCACGGAGATGGGTTTGGGAACCTGCTGGGTTGGGGGTGCGCTGCATCGCAATGATATTGCCCGGCGTATTGAAGCAACAAAAGAAGAATATATTCCGGCCATTTCTCCGGTCGGGAAGGTGGTTGAAAAACGCGCACTGCGCGATCAGATGGTAAGCTTGGCCGCCGGTTCAAAAAATCGCAAAAAGTGGCAGGAGCTTTTTTTTTATAATCATTTTTCAACACCACTCAGAAAAGAGGATGTCCCGGAGTATGCCAATCCTTTGGAAATGGTGCGTTTGGGTCCTTCGGCATCCAATCGCCAACCATGGCGCATTGTCAAGGAAGGCGGGCGCCCGCGTTTTCATTTTTATTTACAAAAAAATCGTTTTTATGGGAAAATTGCGCACTCTGTTTTGGGTGCTGAGGATATTCAGTATTTGGACATGGGTATTGCCATGTGCCATTTTGCCATGGCAGCCAAAGAGCAGGGATTGCAGGGACGCTGGCTGGTCGCGCCGCCGACATACTTTGAACCGCCCGAGGGTGTGGAATATAGCGTGAGTTGGATTGAAAACTAGATGGTTTGGCAATCCTTGAAAAAAATGACACGGTTCGGAACAGCCCTCAAAAAGAGCGAAAGAATATTTGACAAGTTCAGCAAACGGATGCTAAAGTCCGAATAATAAGCCGAAACCGGCAAGGATCTAATAGAGAAGGAGATTGAGATTCATGTCAGTACAAGGAAAAGTCAAATGGTTTAACAACGCAAAAGGGTACGGTTTTTTGGAACAGGAGGGCAGTGATAAGGATATTTTCGTTCATTTTTCTTCTATTCAGTCGGAAGGATTCAAAACGCTTAAAGAGGGCGAGGTGGTTGAATTTGAAATCACGGAAGGACCCAAAGGCGCACAAGCCGCAAATGTAAAAAAGATTGGCGGCGAAGAGGCTTAATCGAAACTAAAAAAACTAACGGCCCCAAGGGGTCGTTTTTTTTTTGGTAGGATTGAACCGTGGAGAGACAGTTACAGACAGCAGCAGCCATTTTAAGAAATGCTCGCCGGGTCACCGCGTTTACCGGCGCGGGGGTTTCTGTGGAAAGCGGCATCCCGCCTTTTCGCGGAGCCGGTGGACTCTGGGAAAAAGTCGATCCGATTTTTTTAGATTTGCAATATTTTATAAAAAATCCGCTCACATCCTGGCAGATGATCAATAAAATTTTTTATGATTTTTTTGGTCAGGCAAAACCCAACGCAGCGCACAAAGTGCTCGCCCGGTTGGAACAATCAGGCCGGCTTGCCGGTGTGATCACCCAAAATATTGATCACCTGCATCAGCGGGCCGGCAGCCGGCAGGTGATTGCGTTTCATGGAACCGCCCAGGAGCTGGCCTGCCTAAGCTGCGGTAAAAAGCATGCGTTGGCGGCGGTCTCCCTAAAAAATCTTCCACCGGTTTGTCTTGTTTGTGAGGGGATTTTAAAACCAGGCTTCATTTTTTTTTGGGGAAGCAATTCCCGAACCTGCACAGTCTGATGCTTTTGCCGAGGCTGAGGCTTCGGATGGTTTTTTAGTCATTGGAACGACCGGGGAGGTTATGCCGGCCTGTATGCTCCCCCGGGTCGCCAAGGAGCACGGTGCGAAAATTATTGAGGTGAATACAGTTCCGTCACTCTATACGCGTGACATCACGGATATTTTTTTGGAGGGGACTGCGGCTGCCGTGCTGCCCCGGTTGGAAGCGCTCTGGTAGGCAGATCACCTGTAATCAGGATAGGTGAGGAGCAACATGGAATATACGCAAGGTTTATTGGGCAGGGTTTTTATTTTAAAATTTTTTCATGATGACGACATACTTGAATGTCTCAAACCGTTTATAAAAAAGGAAAAAATAAAGACAGCTGTGATCCAATTAATGGGTGCGGTTCAATACGCTACGCTGGTGACTGGTCCAAAGCAACCCAAGATCCCACCGGACCCGCAATGGGAAACCATCACCGGTGGCTGGGAAACCATCGGCATGGGCACGGTTTTTTCCGACAAACAGGGGCCGCATATTCATATTCATGCAACTTTTGGGAGCGGGAAAAAAAACCCGAACCGGGTGTCTGCGAAAAACCGGTAAAGTTTTTCTGGTGGTGGAAGCGATCGTGACGGAAATAAAAAATACCCGGGCGGAAAAACAGCTGGATCAGGCCAGTGGTTTGGAACTGCTGCATATAGCGACCCAACCGAAAAAACGCAAACACGAATAGCATTTGACAAACCAGGAGCTTGAGGCGTAAAAAAGTACCAGTGAAATAGGTGTTTGGTGGATGAAAAACATCAGCGAAACAGGAGGCACAAAATGCACACCGTGGGTGAATATAAAGGCAATGCAGTGATTACACTAAAACGTACAGAGGAAGACAATTATGGATTTACCTTCGGGCTGGCCAAGGCAAAACTTATTATTGACCATCTGGAAGCCATTCAAAAATTTTATGAAGAAAATAAGGACAAAGCCAAGAAAAAAAGTGAATAAAATTTATCGTGCTAGTGCGAACACGATGGACAGCCTGCCCGGCGAATGCCGGGTGCCGGGTAAACCCGTGGATTTTTATCGCTCAATGGTACGCGTGGCGATGAGATCGACATTGAAAGACATGAAATTTTTTTCTTAGCACTTGATTTGCCTTCACAGGTTGGGTAATGACGATTTGTTTAATAAGCTGCATGGCTTCGCGTAAAGCCGGTTTGGGAATGGGGCCTGTTGTTCTAACCGGTATCATCGCGACGGTCAGCTGTTGTGCCGCGACGGTTGTCGTAAGCGTTCTCAGCGGATGTTCGATTTCCTGTTTGGCATACACCTCGCCCTTGGGGCATTGATTTCCCAGTACTTCCCGGACAATCTCATTTTCCACCCGGACAGTGAGTTGACAACCTTTAGGACATTCAATACAAGTGAAGTTTTTTTTCATGATATGGTCTCCAGATAGTCGGCAGCTTGTTGTCCCGCCAGAGCGCTGTCGTGTGTGACTGAATCCGCCAAGTCATAAATTTTAAAGGCATTGCCACAGACAAACAATCCCGGGATTGAGGTGCGGTTCAATTCGGCGGACACAGGCGTGTGGGTCGATTTTTCCATGGCAACACCGGCCATTTCGATCAATTCATTTTCCGGGATCAGTCCGACAGAGAGCAAGACCGTATCGCAGTCAATTTCAAAATTTGATCCCGGTTTTTCGCTGAAATCATCATGGACGGCCGCGACACGGATTTTTTCTACACGCGTAAGACCGAGAATTTCAGTTACTTTGTGTTGATAATAAATTGGAATATCAAAGTCATCCAAACATTGTGCAATGTTGCGTGTGAGCCCGCGGGAGGTTTTTTCAATTTCAATAACCGCTTTGACATGGGCGCCTTCCAGCGTAAAGCGCCGCGCCATAATCAACCCGATATCACCGGAACCGATTACCACAACCTTTTTTCCCGGGAGCCAGCCTTCGATATTCATCATTTTTTGGGCCAATCCGGCCGGAAAAACACCGGCCGGGCGTGTGCCGGGAATCGAGATCATTTCCCGAGTCCTTTCCCGGCAGCCGGTGCACATAATCAAAGCCTTGGCCGCAATGGTTTCAAAAGCGCCGGGTTTCAAACAGGTTAATACTTTATCGGTGGTTAGATTGACCACAAAGGTTTGTAAGCTAACTTGAATGGCCGGGTGTGTTTGGATTTGCCGGATGTAGTGATCAGCAAACTGGGGACCGGTTAAGTCCTGTTTAAATTGACGAAGGCCAAAGCCAGGATGAATACACTGGTTTAAAATGCCGCCGAGAAATTGGTCGCGTTCAATCAGCAGGATGTCCGAGACACCGGCATCGTATGCGGAGAGCGCAGCGGCCATACCGGCCGGCCCCCCGCCTACGATG
>Ga0255438_1018_pt1 | contig 9695 bp, 7 predicted proteins | sample ANMaggSeSYBR02E3_FD_182639 | JGI IMG/M metagenome (GOLD analysis project Ga0255438, IMG submission 182639) | Sediment cell enrichment communities from methane seep in Santa Monica Basin, California, United Staets - ANME aggregate JGI... | ecosystem: Environmental > Aquatic > Marine > Cold seeps >...
TCCAACGGGCATAATGCACATATGTTTCCATATCCCGAATCGGGTACAAGTGACAGTTTGATCCTTGGGCTTATTTCCAGGGGTGTTGGTTTTGTTAATTATACCGGTCACGGCCTGTATGACGGGTGGATCGATCCCTCTTTTCACCAGAACGACATTGAACTGCTTGAGAACCTGGGGAAGTACCCTGTGATGATCGGGAATGGTTGTGAAACCAATGTGTTTACCCTGGGAGAATGTTTCGCAGAGGCCCTGCTTAGAGCGCCGGGGAAAGGGGCGCTTGCTTATATCGGATGTACCAACGATTCTTACTGGGATGAAGATTATTACTGGGCAGTGGGTATGGGGCCTATCCTGGCCGATCCTGACTATGAGGATACCTCCCAGGGCTATTATGACAGGGTGTTTCACACACATCAAGAACCATACAGTACATGGACCCCCTCGCTGGGTGAAATGATCTTCGGAGGGAATATGGCAGTACAGGAGAGCAACAGTTCAAGGAAGAAATTCTATTGGGAGATTTACCAGCTCGCCGGGGATCCCACCATTGTTCCCTGGTTTGTCAGGCCTGTGGAGAGGGTGGTTAATTACCCCGGGATAATACCTGAGGGAACTACCAGGCTGGATGTAACCTGCGCTCCCTTTGATTATGTGGCCCTCTCTCAGAATGGGAAGCTTCTGGATGCATTGCATGCCACCGGTAATGGATTTGCCACACTTCAATTGCCAGATTCCATAAACGACGGACAACTGGATCTTGTGGTTACCGGTGACAGGTTCATTCCTGTAATGGTAAAGGTGGAGGTTGGAGAACCCCGGAACCCGTATCTCGATCTTGCAGGGTTAACCCTGACCGATGAATCGGTGGAAGCCGATGAGCTGATCAGCAATGATGAGCAGGTTTCATTTGATATCCGTTTGATCAACCGCGGTGCAGCGGATGTCCATGATGATACACTAATTCTTTTTTCACACCATGAAGATATAACCATACTGGATTCCATGGTGGTTCTGGAACTGCTGGAGGCAGGTGATACAGTGGAGTTGCAGGGTGTTTTCAGGTTCAAATCCGAACCGGATGTAGTGGACCAGACTTCAGTTGTTTTTGGATTGTACCGCACTGGAGATCTTGATGGTAACAGGATCTATTTGAATGAAAAAATTCACGCACCTGTTCTGATTACACGTGGAATACACTGGGATGACCGGCCCTACGGTAATGGGAATGGAGTGGCAGAGCAGGACGAATGGCTAGCCTGCAACTGGATCCTGCTTAATACCGGACATTTCAGGACAGGCAGGATATCCGGAAGTGAACTTCCATGGTCTCCTTCTCTATTTGACCACGTATTGTTTGATACAATTTCAGTATTGGAACCGGGAGCTATGACTGAATTCCATTTCAGGGTTAAGATTAGCAGTTCGGCCATTGGTTGGCAACAGGTCGGGCCATTCACAGCAGGAGATCAGTTTGAAACTGTTCTGGATAGTTTTACGCTCTCCTTTGGCAGACATTTTGAAGACTTCAACAGGGAGGAGACGGAGAGGTATCCATTTATAAACAGATCTGATTCTCCCTGGAAGATCGACAATGAAACATTTGTTTCATCACCATTTTCCCTCAGTTCGGGTTCTGTTTCAAGTGATGGGAGCAGTGAACTTACCATCATGATTGAATCTGCAACTCCGTATACGCTTTCCTTCTGGTGCCGGGTATCTTCTGAGGCAGGTTATGATTTTCTGAAGTTCTATATAGACACTGTAATGGTTCAGAGCTGGTCGGGGGAAAAGGGATGGACCCGTTTTTCCACAATCCTGGACAAGGGAAATCACCAGGTTACCTGGGCTTATCGGAAAGACCAATCCATCAGCAATGGGTCGGATGCTACCTGGATCGATGACATCTCCTTTCCGGCAACTGCATTTCGCCGGTATGATCTCTCCCTGGTACATATACTGTATCCGGGATCCGGTCCCTGGCTTGATCACGAAAATGTGAGCCTCCTGATCAGGAATACGGGAATGGATACCATCCCGGGTTTAGCTGTGGACATATCCCTGAACGGACAGCTTGTGGTAACCGATACCCTGGTGGAGTTCATCCTTCCCGGTGACAGCCTGGAATATGTAACTTCAGAATCCATTGATCTTTCCGGGATGGATGTTTATCACCTTCATTCCGCGATCCATTCTCCTTTTGATTATTACACAGGTAACAACTGGCTGGAGACACAGGTAGATCACTATATCTATCCTGATATTGCCCTTACCCTGTTCCGGATGGACAGCGTTAAGGGAGTCTATTCCAATGCCATTCTGGAGATCGAGAACCTTGGAAACACAGTGGTCGACTCCCTTTTGTATGAGTTATGGATCGATGGTTTGATGACAGAAACAGAAGCCCGGTTTATCGGGGTGGATCCCGGACAGCTTGTTTATGAAACATTCAGGTTGGTGGATAGCCTGGGTTCTCATCTTTCTACAGGTTATTATAGTTTTGTGATCAGATCGCTGGAACAGGATAGTGTCCTCTCCAACAATGAAGTTTCCGGAGTAATGTACTGGCATGCGCTGGGGTCGGATCGATTAAAGGCAACGGGTGGAATGCTCCTCTATCCAAATCCGGCCAGGGAAGGAGTACACCTGGTATTTCCGGAACCGGCCGGTATGGATTTGATCATTGAACTGATCAAAATGAATGGTTGGGTAGTCGGAACATATACCCTGATACAAGGAGAAGATCATCTGTACATTCCTGTCTTGCCAGGTTCGGGAAATTACCTTTTACAAATTGTGGGGTCCGGAGTATCTCTCCCTGTGGTTATCATGGATTAAATGAGCCCTGACTACTCTATTAATCGAAGGTCAAAAATCCCTCCTTTAACGATATAGCAGGGAGATCCACACTCTGCTCCTGAATCTGTCAGCTCCATCTTATCGGCGTCGAATGCAACAATGGTTTTCTGACCGGATTTATAGGTTGCCCTTACCGTATATTCTGTGGCGATCTCTGAATAGAGATAAAACTCTTTGGAGGTGGCCGTATCCTGCCAGTCGATTAGCCCATCCTCATACGCTCCTTTGTAAAATATGAGGGGAACGGAATCATTCTCTTCATTAATGGTGAGATAAATGATCAGTTTTGCACTGTCGGGCTGGTAATCATAGCAATCGTTACAATCCACTTCAAATCTCCAGTCTTCCGGCTCACATCCCATGAAATTACCGGACATCAGCAACAGAAACAGAGTTGCTATATAAACAGGGATCAGGACTCCCCGGGATTTAATATGTAATCTCTTTATATACATTGTTGGTATTCTTGTAAGAAATTCTTACAAACAGGGTGATGTTTATTTTCCAGTGTTTCTCGCGGAGGGTGCCAAAAGAATATCTTTCGGTGCCAAATTTAAGGCCTGCAAACCTACCCTTCATATATAAACCTGCAGAAGGCATCAGGCTGTATTTAACGGGTGGATTTTCCTGTAAACCCCTGTAACGAGGGAAAGAAAGCAGACCGTAAAGTCCGGCATATGCCCCATATTCTATGCCAGTTTTATCCTTGATCATCCTGAAATATTTTCCAACTCCATGGGCCCAGGCTGTACGGGTTTCCCTGTACTGGTAAACTGTGTCGTTCACATCTAACTGAACTTTTTGTGAATAGGGCCGAAAATCAAAACCTGTTTCTACAAAAAAACCGAATTTCCTGTCGACCCAGGATACCCTGGTTTGCATCATATGTTCATGTTTCACAAAACTGTTTCCCCATCCCACATCGAATTCTGAAAAGTCGGGTTTTGGCATCGGTCCGGCTCCGTTTTCTTTCAGCATTTTTAATATCTCCTTCTGGTTTTGATGAACGGCCAGGTCATACAGGTTCCTGTTTGCCGTGATCTGGTGATGGATGTTGGCTCCGCTGTCGACCAGGATCCTGGCAGCTTCGGATTGCTGAAAACGGATGGCATGGGCCAGGGGAGTATAGTTGTGTGTATTTGTGTTCTCCAGTTCGGCACCATATTCCAGCAAAAGGGAGATGATATCCCCATTGCCCTGTTGAGAAGCAATCATCAATGGGGTATTCCTTTTTTTATCACGGGCACCGGGGTCTAAATTGTTCTGGAGGAGTACATCCACTGTTTCAATATTCCCGAAGAATACGGCTGTCATCAACGCATCATTTCCGTCTCCATCTCTGATGGTATCGGAAGCGCCATAAAAAAGAAGCAGATCAGCGATCCTGTATTCATTTATGGCAGCGGCGTAGATCAGTGCGGTTCCATTGAAGTCGTCGTTGTAATTTGGATCAGCACCTTTCTCAAGCAGGTATCGGGCGATATCGAAATGTTTGTTCAGAACAGCCACCATCAGGGGCGTGGTATTTTCAACATGGGTTAGTTCCAGCTCTGCTCCGTTCAATACCAATAGGTTAACAATTATCGAATCGCCATTTTCGACTGCATACATGAGGGATGTCATGCCCCCCTCGGCTTTTGCATTGGGATCGGCCCCTCGTTTTAGCAGCATCAGGACACTGGCCGGTTCTCCCCTGATGACTGATTCCACCAGGTTCCAGTTGTCATTTCCTGTTTTAAAAAAGGAGGTATCGGAAAGTATATAGGGTTCTTTTTCCTGTGCAAATAGCGGTGCACTCATCAGCAAAGAGAGCATCAGGCCGGTAAAAAGCCCCGTCAAAAGTTCACGATTCCCGGATTTAGCCACCTGAACGTTTTACTTTAAATCCTTTATTAACCAGCAGGGTGATAACCCTTTCCCTGAAATCTCCCTGGATCAGGATCTCACCATCCTTTGCAGAACCTCCCGTACCACACTTGGATTTTAGCTCCTTGCCCAACAATTTCAGGTCCCCTTCGGTTCCTGCAAACCCATCCACAAGGGTCACTGTCTTGCCTTTCCTGTTCTTTCGGTCGAGTCGAACATAGAGCAATTGCTGATCGGGTGGTGGCGTTTGTTGTGCCTTTGCCTGGCCGGATTCAAATTGGTACTCCGAATTGGTGGAATATACAACCCCCAGCCTTTTTTTCCAGTCATTATCCATCTGAGAGATCTTCTAGTTGCCCAGCTCGAGCTGGTTCCTGACCAGGTTGAAATAGTGGCCTTTTTTGGCGATAAGGGCATTGTGTTTGCCCTGCTCAACAATTCTGCCCCGATCCAGGACGATGATCTGGTCGGCATTCTTCACCGTACTCAGGCGGTGGGCCACAATCATCACAGTTTTTCCTTTAAACACCAGCTGCAGGTTTTCCATGATCCGTCTTTCGTTGTTGGCATCCAGGGCGCTGGTTCCTTCGTCCATGAACAGGAAGTGGGGATTCTTGTAGATGGCCCTGGCAATCAGGATCCGTTGTTGTTCTCCTCCACTGAGTGTTAACCCTTCCTGTCCGATCTTAGAATTATAACCCAGAGGGAGCTGGTCAATGAAATCATCAATGCACGCCATCCTGGCAGCATACAGCAACTGGTCTGGTTTGATCACATGTTCTCCAAGAGCAATGTTCTTGGCTATGGTATCTGAGAATATAAATCCATCCTGCATGACCACGCCACACTGGCTTCTCCAGAGGTCGGGCGATATCATCTGAATGTTCATGTCACCTATCCTGATCTCTCCTTTTGTTGGTGGATAAAATCCCAGCAATAATTTAATAAGGGTGGTTTTTCCACTTCCGCTGATACCAACCAGGGCAGTTACCGTATCCTTTCGGAGAGTCATATTGATATCTTCCAGTATATTCCTGCTGATGGCCCCCGGGTAGGTGAAATCCAGGTTGCTTACTGAAACCTGGTCGATAACCGGAAGTATTGTTATGCCTGTTTCCTGCTGGTATTCATCCTCGGTGTCGTGGATCTCACCCAGTCGCTCAAGACTGATTTTTGCATCCTGGGCCCTGTGAAAGAAAGAGATCATCTGCTCGATTGGCCCGTTAAGCTGGCCAAGGATATAACTCACTGCAAGCAACGTACCAAGGGTTAAATCGCCATTGAGAACTGCAATGGCAGCTGTAACATTGATCAGGATGTTCTTTGTTTCATTGATGAAAACCCCACCGGCTTCCTGATATTGGTTGAGAGACAGACTCTTCATATTCACCCTGAAAAGACCGGTCTGAATATCTTGCCATTCCCACTGGTTGATACGTTCAGCATTGTTCAGTTTAATTTCTTTGATGCCCTGGATGATCTGGATTAGTTTGCTCTGGTTTTCAGCCATCCTTGAGAAGTACTTATGATCCAGAGACCTTCTGCGCTTCATGAAAATGTATATCCATAAAAAGTAAAGCAGGGCTCCGGTCAGGAAGATCACCAGAATTTTCAAACTATATATGGCAAGTATGACTGCAAAAACAAGCAGGTTCACCATGGAGAAAAGAATGGTCAGGGATGAGGTAGTGATGAACGATTCGATCCTCTTTTGATCGCCGATCCGCTGTAGGATATCCCCGGTAAGCTTTGTATCGAAGAACCCAACGGGAAGCTTCATCAGTTTGATCAGGAAGTCTGATATCAATGAAATATTGATCCGGGTACTCAGGTGCAGAAGGATCCATCTCCTGATGAAATCAATGCCCATTTGCGAAAGGATCAGAACAAACTGAAAAAGAAGGATCAGGTAGATGAATGGCAGGTCCTGATTGGTAATCCCGAAATCCACCATGGATTGGAACAGAAAGGGTAACAGGAACTGGATGATGCTGCCCAGTATCAATCCCAGCAACAGGTGGTATACGTAACGCTTGTACGGGGCCAGGTAACGAAACAGGTAGCTGAATCCTGTTTTTTTCACAGGTTCGTCTTCCTGGTTCAGGAAATCAGGTGTCGGATGCAATAGCAATGCGGAACCTTTAGCTTCACCATCTAACCGCGTGCTGATCCATCCTTTCAGGAATTCTTCTTTTGAGTAGACCGTGTGCCCGAATCCAGGATCGGCCACATAAACCCGGTCTCTTCGGATCTTATAGACCACAACAAAGTGGTTCTGTTTCCAGTGTACGATCAATGGAAGAGGAGCCTCGGAGTTTAGCCGGTCCCATGTAAGTGAAACCCCCATGGTTTGGAATCCGATGGCCTCAGCCCCTTTGGCGATACCCAGCATGGAAACGCCCTCCCTGTTCAGATAGGATTTTTCTCTAAGGGTTTGCAGGGTGAAGTGTTTGCCGTAATGGCGGGCTACCATTCTCAGGCAGGTAGGACCGCAATCCATGGCATCAAGTTGCTTGTAAAACGGGAAAGAAGGCATATACCAGATTGCTTATGCCCCTAAATTAAGAATTATTTTAATAAAATCTTTTTCAATCTCCTGGCTTCTGCTTCATAAGGCCCGGATTTTTGAATTAATGGAGTGAGGTATGTGGCGGCCTCCTCCCGGCGACCTGATTTTACTAATGCCAGGGAGGTGTACCAGGTCAGTGATTGGCCCAGCTGGTGATCCGTTGTTACATGGACCGTGTCTATGGTGCTGATGGCATCTTCCTGCAGGTCCAGCTCAATGGATGCCAGCAGGTAGTACAACAATGCCAGCTGGTTCTCAGGGTTTCGATCAATGACTTCTGATGTTTTTTGCAACGATTTGCTGTAATACCCTCTGTTATACAGGCTAATGCCTGCTTCAACGTCACCCCGTGTTTCCTGGTTATACGCAAGGATTACACGATCTTTTCCAGGATTATAAAATTTTGAGAATAGACGCTCACTCCCCCGGTTCACCAGGTAAATAGTCATCAGGATGGCCAGTGATCCAGCAAGTGGCAATATGAAATACCACCTGGACCGTCGTGGGCGCGTATTAACCTCAGATTTTCCAGGCGACCGGTCCATAACCTCCCTGAGTTTGGATCTGAAAGCTGCCTCATCTTTCTTCCATAGTTGGGTTTTAATAAGGCGGTATGCGGCTGAAACCTCTTCATATTCCTCCCGAAGCAATTTGTTGGAGGCCAGATCTTTTTTAAAGGACCCGGACTCATCCTGGCTCATCTCTTCTGACAGGTATTTGATTATATGATCAACGTATTTCATTTTTCAATCGTTTAAAAAGGGGATCATTCACAATCCTTTTAATAAGGCTCTTTTTGCATCTGTACTTTCTGTCTGCTGCATGATGAAGGTCTTTGTATTCCATACTGGCCCGGATATCCTCAATGGTGAAGTTGTTGAAATACATGGTAAGGATCATTTGGCAGTCTTCACTTAACTCATTAAAATGCTTGTTGAAAAGTTCATTCAGGTGATTTTGCAGCAATGGATCATCTGCCGGACCAGGATCGTTCACAACAAGCGGTTGTTGTCTCAATTTGTCGGCATGAAGCTGATATTTTTTCCACTCCTGTATCCAAATATTCTTGCAAATGGCGTAGAGATAGGTTCCAAATTTACAACTGAGCTTAAGTTCACAGGATTTGATCTTGTTGTAAACAATGATCATTGCTTCCTGGAACACATCTTTGGCCTGGTCCCTGCTACCCTGGTGGTGAATGACATATCCTTCAATGATCGGGAAATAAGTAAGGTAAACATACTCCAGGATAGCTGAATCGTGGTTCCTGATCCCGGTAATCAATTCGTTTTCTGTGTGGACTCTCATCATTTAAAAAGACAAAAAAAGGCAGGTGATATAGGACTTCAAACTTAACATCCCCCAGAATAATGTTTTATAACATCGTCATAGGTTTATGTGATAAGCGAATCAAATATCAGCGTCTGGTCAGCACTTTTTTTAAAATGGCAGATTTGACAGATCAACATTCCCGCCGGAGAGGATCACCCCGATCTTCCTTTTTTTGAATTCAGAACTGTTTCGGAACAACGCCGCAACAGCCACTGCGCTGGATGGTTCGATGACAATCTTCATCCGTTCCCATACGAATTTCATGGCGTCAATGATTTCAGATTCCTCAACCCGGATGATCTTGCTGACAAGCTTTCGAATGATGGGGAAGTTCTTATCACCCAGCTGGGTTTTTAATCCGTCTGCAATGGTTTTAGGATTGATGCTGGGTTGTATTTTGCCTGTTTTCAGGGAAAGGTATGCGTCATCTGCACCAAAAGGCTCGGCACCGATGGTTTCGATGTAGTAATGCAGGTGATTGTTTGCAAGAGCAGTTCCCGCAATCAATCCACCTCCACCAACAGGAGCGATGACTACATCCAGGTTGTCCGCCTCTTTTGCCAGTTCCCATACGGCAGTTGAGTTTCCCAGAATTACATTGGTATCGTTTGATGGGTGCACAAATGTGGCCCCCGTTTTTTTCTGGTGTGAATCAGTGGTTGATTCCCTGCTTTTAAGGGTGGAAGCACATTCAATGATCTGCGCTCCATATCCGGCCACTGCTTCTTTTTTTATCTGTGGGGCGTCGGAGGGCATCACGATATAGGCTTTCGTATCCAGTGACCTGGCAGCCAATGCAAGTGCAGCAGCAAAGTTACCCGATGAATGGGTGATTACGCCCCGGGCCCTCTCTTCATCAGATAGCTGGAGGATTGCGTTGGTGGCTCCCCGGATCTTAAAGGCACCCATTCGTTGAAAATTTTCGCATTTGAAGAAGACCGAGGCCTGCAACATCTGGTTTACGGTTGTGGATGTGAGCACAGGGGTGTTGTGTACATAAGGAGCGATCCTCTTTACAGCCAACTGAACATCCTTTAAGGTTGGTATCATATCCTATAAAAGTAATGCA
>Ga0255438_1019_pt1 | contig 9526 bp, 7 predicted proteins | sample ANMaggSeSYBR02E3_FD_182639 | JGI IMG/M metagenome (GOLD analysis project Ga0255438, IMG submission 182639) | Sediment cell enrichment communities from methane seep in Santa Monica Basin, California, United Staets - ANME aggregate JGI... | ecosystem: Environmental > Aquatic > Marine > Cold seeps >...
CTTGCTTTGTTTCATGTGCTGTATGCCCTTCCTGCCATAAAAACTCCGTAGTTCTCAAAAATAATCTTGTGCGCATTTCCCAGCGGACTACATTGGCCCATTGATTCACTAGAACTGGCAGATCACGGTACGATTGAATCCAGTTTCGGTAAGTATCCCAAATAATTGTTTCTGATGTTGGTCTTACAATATATTCTTCTTCTAATTTGGCATCTTCGTCCACTACAACCCCTTTTCCATCAGGTGAGTTTTTAAGTCGGTAATGAGTAACCACAGCACACTCTTTTGCAAATCCTTCCACATGTGCAGCTTCCTTGCTAAAAAATGATTTTGGAATAAATATTGGGAAGTAGGCATTTTGATGTCCGGTGTCCTTAAACATTTTATCAAGTACACTTTGCATTTTTTCCCAAATGGCATAACCATAAGGCTTTATCACCATACATCCTCTAACTGCTGAGTTTTCAGCAAGGTCTGCTTTAATAACTATATCGTTGTACCATTGTGCGTAATTCTCTTCTCTGGTCGGAAAATCTTTTGCCATATTCTTAAGTGTGGTATAGTGTTTGTATACTTTTAGATATTCTTACGTGGCAACAAAAATAAATAAAAAACATATCTATAGGAGGGTATAAAAATGAAAACTTACATAATACTAGCAATCCTCTCAATTTTCATCCTGACCGGATGTTCTTCTACAAAATCGACCGGAGAATATGATGATGTATATTATTCGACAAGGGAAACAAAGAAAAAGAATAAGAAGAAAAATAAAGAAGATACCCAAATTGCTAACCCAGATTACTACCTCAGTAGTGAAGATGCTTCCACTGATTATTACATCGAAGATTATGAAGCTGGTGAATATGTAGAGTATGAGGAGGAACAGCCTTATTATACTTCAAGTGAAACGGAATCTACCCCTGAAGGAACAAATTACATAACTAACAATTATTATGATGGTTATGGTAGTGCATCTGGAGATTACTACGATTATTCATATGCTTCCAGGATCAATAGATTTCATAGCCCTTATATGGGATTTAGTTATTATGCTCCTTATTATTCAGGATATTATTATGATCCCTGGTATTGGAATTACTATTATTACAGGCCTTCATTATATTTCAGTTTTAACTGGGGTTGGGGATGTGGCTATCCTTATTATTATCCTTACAACAATTATTGGTATGGTTATAATGCAGGTTATTGGGATGGTTATTATGCCTCAAATGATTATGGCTATTCTTCAAATGGCAATTATTATGGTCCACGGACATCCGGAGGAAATACAAACGGTTCTTATAATAGCAGATCCAATGGTAACTATCCGGTGAATACAAGTACTTTATCGCGCTCGAATTACATGGAACGCACTACTCCAGTATTGGCAGGTGTTACAGGAACTGTACGTCCTTCATCCAATACTAATATCGAACCTGGAAGACCAAGTACCAATACTGTGAATACAAATTCAAAAAATGATCCCCCCGCTTCAAAAGTAAATACATCATTAATAACGGTTAATAATGATAATACTGGAACAAATGCAGTAATAGCTAGTGGCACTTCTGCTACTAAAATAGTTAAACCTCAGAATGATGTAACTAAAACACCTCAGCAAAAGACTGATACCAAACCCAGGTATTCATATAAGAAGCCTGCTACAGAAACAAAAACCAGGTATCAGCCTGGCCAGGATATAGGAAATAGTAAACAAACCAGGCCCACTCAAAAATATACAAAGCCTACTAATGTTTCTTCACAAAATAAAGCCAGTAGCAGAGGTCAGAATAGTACATCTGGTAGAAATACACAAACTTATACAAAACCAAAATCTACTTATAACAATAGCTATAATAAGCCAACTCGTTATAATAATAATGGAACCAGTCAACCAGCCCGTTCTTCTAAATCAAATATAACACCGACAAGGACAAATACAAAAAGCTATAGTCAACCTTCAAAAACTACACGTACATATAGCAGTCCAAGTAACTCTGGAAACAGCAGAAGTTATTCTTCCCCCAGCAGATCTTCTGGTAGCAGTAAGTCGTATTCTTCACCATCAAGGTCGTCCTCTTCACCTTCCCGCTCAAGTAGTGGAGGTGGTTCCAGGTCATCAAGTAGTGGAGGTTCAAGATCAAGTGGAGGAAGAAAGTAGTTTATCGTCATGAAAAAGATCACATTAACCATATCGTTGATAGTAGCTGTGATGCAATTACTGGTTTCGCAGAATGATGTAGATGCTTTGCGCTATACAGCTACAACTTTTGGCGGAACAGCAAGGTATATGGCAATGAGTGGATCATTTGGTGCGTTAGGAGCTGATTTTTCAGTCCTAAGCTCTAATCCCGGAGGTATTGGATTATATAAGAAATCAGAATTTACTTTTACACCTGCATTTTATCTTGGTGAAACAAGATCAACTTACAATAACACAGTTGCCAGAGATAGCAAAAGTAATTTTAATATGAGTAATGTTGGATTTGTTTTTGCTTCTGAACGAAACGAAAAATCTATTGTTAGGAACTGGCAATTTGCAATAGGAATGAACCGGTTGAATAACTTCAACAACCGGATGATCATGCAGGGATTTAATTCAGAAAATTCAATCATTGATACTTATGTAGAATCCGCTGATGGCATCCGGTATGATAATATAGAAAATGATACCTGGGGTGAATATGCCTATGATTTGAACCTGGCATGGAACACCTTTGCAATAGATACGATTCCGGGAACAACAGACCAATATTTTGGTGCTATTCCTCCGGGGGGAGGTGTTTTCCAAAGAAAAGATGTGGAAACCTGGGGATCAATGAATGAACTCTTATTGGCATTTGGAACTAGTATTGGAGATCGGCTTTATCTGGGGGCAAGCTTTGCATTCCCTTTTATCAGGTATTTTGAACGATCGACATATTCTGAAACAGATAAGGAAAATAATATTCCGGGATTTAAAAGCATTTATGTTTTTGAGGACCTAAGAACCAACGGTACAGGATTTAATATGAAACTTGGGATGATCCTTCGGGTCACAAATTTTTTACGGATTGGTGGTGGAGTTCATTCTCCTACATGGTATGGTATGAGGGATTATTGGAGTACAGAGATGGAAACAGAATTTGATAACCATGAATACTATAGTTCATATTCACCTTATGGTTCCTATGATTATGATTTGGAAACACCCTGGAGGGCAAATGCAAGTGTTGCAATCGTTTTATGGAGGTTTATGCTCATCAATGCTGAATATGAATATGTAGATTATTCCATAGCTCGTTTACGTAGTGCCGGGTATAATTATATTGACGAAAATGATGCGGTGAGGTCAAAATATACTGAAGGGCATAATATTAAATTGGGAACAGAATTAAGGGTTGGTCATTTTGCTCTTCGTGGTGGATTTGGGTATTATGGAAGTCCGTTTGCAAATGCTGAAAACGGAGAGAAAATAAATGATGGAGAAAAACTTTATTATTCTGGGGGATTTGGATTCAGGGATAAAAACTTCTTTGTCGACCTGGCCTATGTACGATCTGAAACCAATCTGGATTATTATTTATATGGTTCGGAAAATATAGCTGTCAACCCAGTTAAAAATGAACATTTTACAAATAATGTTCTGCTTACACTTGGATTTAGGTATTAAATAAACTAGTTTTTATATTAGAATTCCAACAGTATAAAACTATTCAAGCGATAATTCCATATTCTCAATACGATGTATACCGGCCTTGGCCTTTTGGCTAATGCTATTTTTATATTCTTCATTTTTCATCGACTGGGCATCTTTATAATAAGACAATGCTTTATTATAGTCTCCTTGATCTTCATAAATATTTCCAAGCTTTAATGCCGAATTGGCTGCATAATAATATTCCGATTTATATCCATTTTGGATCGTTTTATCATAAAAAGGAATACTGTTTTCAGGTTTACCCCATTCATGGTATATTCTTCCTATGCGATAAGTAAATTCCAGTGAATCTTTCACATTTATTAGAAATTTGGTGGATGTATTTCCGGTCATTGCTGAAAGGGCTTTTTCATAATATCCACCATCAAATAAAATACGGGCTTTCAACAAATATAAATTGGGAATCTCACGACTTTCTGATTCCCGCTCAGCTTGTTTATCAGCATCAATAATATCATTCCCATATTGACTGACTTTCTGAATATATTCTTTGTATTTATCAGTATCATTGGTTACCAAATAATACCATGCAATTTTTTGGTATGAATCTTTGATATAATTTAATCCTTTGAAATTGCTAACATATTTGAAAAAATATTGGTTTGCATCTTTATCCAGACGATAAAGTTTGGCCAGTCCTGTCAGGTAATCCAAATAATCAAATGGGAAATATTCGTCACCCGTTGGTCTTGAAAGCAATAGATCAATGGCCTTATCATTCAAACCATTACTCATATAAATTCTGGAAATGGCATAAATAGCAAGGGGGTTTTTAAGGCTGGTACTATCGTTACCAATCAAATCGATATATTCAAGTGCTTTTTCTTTATTGGTTGAGAGGTTCATTTGGATAAAGCTCATGTAAAATAAACATTCTGCTTTATAATGACTGTATTCCTCCTGTGTAATTGCTGCATTCAGGACTGTGAGGATTTCACTTACTCCCTGATCAATTGTTCCTTCAATACCTACCAGTTTTTTTATCCAGTTATAATTGTCGGGAACAGTACCTATAAGTGTGTGCAATAAACCCAGATTGATCAGATTTGGCAGAAATTCAGGGAACTCCTCATTGTTTCTTTCTAACAACCGGTAGGCCTTATTAATTTCAAAGGTAGCTGATACGTATTCTTTAAATTTTGTCCGGGTAAATGCCCATTGTAAGTATACCTGAGCCAGGCTGTACCTGTAAAAAGGTGAACTTTTATCACCATCTTTCAAACGATCAATTACATCATCTTTCAGCTTTTCTAATCTGTCAAACTCTTCCTCTTCTTCACCAATAAAAACAGTGAGAAAATAAATATAATTATCCAATAAATAAGGAATATTATTATTTGGATTATTTCTTTTCTCCTGTTCAATTAATTTGTTTCCTTCATCAAATTTAAGGTTAATTATTGCTGTATATGCTTCATTACAATTCTGGTTAAAATCATAATCATATTGGCTAAACGCCAGATTTACAACAAATATCAGAAAAAATACCAGGCCAAATTTTTGCATTTCTATTGAATTATGCTATGTGTAAAAATAAAAAAAAGAGGGGAAATAATCAACCCCTCTTTTAAATACGTATTTGGCTTATTTTAGTTGTCTATATTTACAAGGTTACTAATCTCCTCATCAACCAGGATTCTACCACAATATTCACACACGATAATTTTCTTATGCATTCTAATATCTAATTGAGATTGAGGGGGGATTTTATTAAAGCATCCACCACAAGCATCTCTTTCAATTTGCACAACAGCTAACCCATTCCTGGCGTTTTTTCGAATCCGCTGATAAGCTATTTTTAACCGTTCTTCAATATATTCTTGATTTTCCTCGGATTTGGATATCAGGTCACTTTCTTCTTTTTTAGTGTCAGCTACAATATCATCCAATTCACCTTTTTTAGCTGTCAAATCATTTTTGCGGTCTGTTAAAACTTCATTCGACTTATCTATTTCTTCCTTGATAGCATCCAGCTTAAACTTAGTTTCCTTAATTCTTTTTTCATTTAATTGAATTTCGAGTGTTTGAAATTCTATTTCTTTTGAAAGTGAATCATACTCCCTGTTATTCCGGACATTCATTTGCTGCTTTTCGTATTTCTTAATCATCGTATCACTTTCCTTCATTGCATTCTCTTTGTCTGCAACTTGTGTTTTCATTGAATCAGTTTCTTCATTGTAATTATTGATACGGGTTTCAAGTCCAGCAATTTCATCTTCAAGGTCTTGTACCTCTAAAGGTAATTCGCCCCTGACAATTCTGATTTTATCAATTTGTGAGTCGATTTGCTGTAATGTATATAGTGCAATCAGTCTTTTTTCAATAGTAATCTCTTCAGTTGTCTTCACCTGTTTTTTAATTACAGGCTTTTCTTCCACTTTTTCTTTTGTTTTTTTTGCCATAATATGTTGACTTATATGTAATTAACAGAGTTTGTATTCGTTTCCGAAATAAGGACTGCAAAATTAGAAAAATTTTCGTTTAAAACACTATAAATTAAATCTTTTGCAAACTGTTCGCTTTCAAAATGACCAATATCTGCAATTACCATTTTTCCGTCGGCTTCAAAAAAGTCGTGATATTTAACATCACCGGTAATAAAAATATCTGCTCCTGCTTTTTTTGCATTCTCGATAAGGAAACTTCCTGAACCACCGCAGACTGCAACTTTTTTTATTTTTTTACCCAGTAAATCAGAATGTCGGATACAACCAGCACTAAAAGTTTTTTTGAGTGTTTTTAAGAAGTCTGATTCATCCATGTCACTTTCTAGTTCGCCTGTCATACCTGCGCCAACATTTTCAAATTTATTTCCCAGAAAATAAATATCATAGGCTACTTCTTCATATGGATGGGCATCAAATAAAGCTTTTAGGATTGCATTTTCCTGGTAAACAGGATAAATAGTTTCTATCCTTATTTCATTTTCATAGTGCAGCTTGCCTTTTTCACCCACAAAAGGATTTGATTCATCTGAACCCCTGAATGATCCTGTTCCTGTGGCATTAAAACTACAATTGTCATATTCCCCTATATGTCCGGCTCCTGCATCAAATATGGCTTGCCGGACTTTTTCAGCATGATCGACCGGGCAAAAAGTAACCAGCTTGCGAAGGAGTTCTTTTTTAGGGGCAAGGATTCTTCTGTTTATTAATCCTATTTTATCACAAATAATGGCGTTTATTCCCTTATCAACATTGTCGAGGTTAGTGTGTATGGCGTATATGGCAATATTGTTTTTAATGGCTTTCTCCACAATTCTTTCAGTAGTATTTTTCCCGGTAATACTTTTTAACCCACTGAAAATAACAGGATGGTGGGAAATGATCAGGTTGCATTTTTTTCGGATGGATTCGTGTAATACTTCTTCCGTAATATCCAGGGTGATCAAAACTTTATCTACATCATCATTCTTATGTCCAATCAACAAGCCGGAATTATCGTATGACTCTTGTAAATAGGGTGGTGCTAACTGTTCAAGGGCATCTATTATTTTTTTTACTTTCATTGCATTGCTATATTATGTGTCAAAATTAACTTAATTTTTCACTTAATATCAGAGATAGGCAATCAAAACAATTTGTAATTTTACCATGTGAACCTTTTTCGCTTGATATTATACCCTCTTAGTTTATTGTATGGCACAATCACGTGGATACGCAACAAGTGTTTTGACAGAAATATTTTTATATCAAAATCATTTGAAATCCCCGTGATCTCTGTTGGGAATTTGTCGATGGGGGGTACTGGTAAATCACCTCATGTTGAATATTTAATTCGTTTATTAGGTGATGATTATAAGGTTGCAACGCTAAGCAGGGGCTATAAAAGAAAAACCAAGGGTTTTGTTTTAGCTGATGACCTTACAACAGCTACAGATATTGGGGATGAACCATTTCAGTTTAAATCAAAATTTGACAATATTCAGATTGCTGTAGATGAGAAGCGGGTAACAGGGATCACAAAGATTCTGGAACAAAAACCTGATGTAGATGTGATACTTTTAGACGATGCCTTTCAGCACAGGTATGTAAAACCAGGATTATCGATATTGCTTACAGACTTTCACAATTTATATAGTCAGAACTATATGGTACCATCAGGTTCATTAAGGGAGTTTCGGTCGGGTGCAAGCAGGGCAAATATTATTGTTGTCACAAAATGTGCAAAAGTATTATCACCAATCACACGTAAACGGGTAAATGATGAGTTAAAACTTCAACATCAACAACAGCTTTACTTTTCATATATCGAACATGGTGTTTTTACTGCTATCCCCGGGATAAAATTTAAACCTGATAAGAAAAAGAAATACTCTACAATTTTACTGGTTGCCGGAATTGCTAATTCCTATCCTTTAGAGTTTTATTTGAAGGATTTATGTGTTGAGCTTGAAATTATAAAGTTCTCCGATCATCATCAATATAATAAAAAGGACATAATACGTATCGTTGAAGCTTTTGATCGTATATTTTCACAAAATAAAATTATTATTACAACAGAAAAGGATGCCATGCGATTATTGCATCCGGAATTTATTAAAATGCTGAAACATTATCCGGTATGTTATGTACCAATTGAAATAGAATTTCATAAAAAGAATAAAATTAAATTTGATAATCAAATTATTAAGTATGTTAAAGAAAATTCAAGAAACGAATAACTACATCAATAAAATTATTGATATAAAACCTGAATATGGTATTGTATTAGGTACCGGTTTAGGTGGCTTAGTAAATGAAATACAGATTACTGCTACTATTTCCTACAATGATATCCCCAACTTTCCGGTTTCGACTGTTAAAGGACATGAAGGAAAATTAATTTTTGGCAAACTTGGTGGTAAAAATGTAGTTGCCATGCAAGGACGGTTTCATTATTACGAGGGTTATTCAATGGAGGACCTCACATTTCCAATCAGGGTATTAAAACACCTGGGAATAAAATTACTGATTCAATCAAATGCAGCTGGCGGAGTAAACCCCGATTATGAAATTGGTGATTTAATGGTGATAAAAGATCATATCAATCTCATGGGAAATAATCCATTGATCGGAAAAAATGATGACGATTTAGGCCCACGTTTCCCTGATATGAGCGAGACTTATGATAAAAAAGTGATCCGTCAGTTTACAAAATTAGCCAGGGTACACAATATACATTTTCAGGTTGGTGTGTATGCAGCAGTATCAGGCCCAACTTTTGAAACACCAGCTGAATACAAGTATATAAGTATTTTAGGAGCTGACGCTGTGGGAATGTCAACCATACCTGAAGCTATTGTTGCCCGTCATATGTCATTACCGGTATTTGCTGTTTCGGTAATTTCTGACCTGGGAGTTGAAGGGAAAATAGTAGAAATTTCACATGATGATGTGATTGATGCTGCCAGTATGGTAGAACCCAAAATGACGTTGGTGATTAAGGAGATGATTGAAAAATTAGATCTTTAATTTCTACCTACATCACTCTTCTAGAATTATCTCAGCTAATTGTTCGCTCCATAAAACGATTATTTCCCTTTGTTCATCTGTGAGTTCAGCTTCTGAATGCATGTTGATATAAATTTGCATAGGCATATATTTATCTTCAACTTCTTCAGCTATTTCACTCAACGCTTTGATTTGTTTTGTTTTATTGAGTTCTCCCCATTTCCCAAAATCAAGGTGTTCACGACCCATATTTACATCACGGGCAACTAACCATGAAACAGGAGCTACATTTGCATACCAGGGATATCTTACTGCTTGTGAGTGGCAATCGTAGCAAGCATTTTTAAGCAATGTTCCTATCTCAGTAGGAATTGTATGAAGATCAAAAATA
>Ga0255438_1020_pt1 | contig 9486 bp, 9 predicted proteins | sample ANMaggSeSYBR02E3_FD_182639 | JGI IMG/M metagenome (GOLD analysis project Ga0255438, IMG submission 182639) | Sediment cell enrichment communities from methane seep in Santa Monica Basin, California, United Staets - ANME aggregate JGI... | ecosystem: Environmental > Aquatic > Marine > Cold seeps >...
AAGACAGATAATGAACTGCCTCTCTGAACCGGCATCCATGGACGAACTTAAAGAAAAGTTATCTCCAAAAATGGTGGGTATCGCAACAGGATGGCTTCGCAGGAAAAATTGGGCGAACATCGAGAGCGGAATGGTGGTACCTACCGGAAATTCCGATACCGGTGAAGACGAGAAGGCCATTGCAAACTTCAAAGAGGAAAAACATACCCTCGAAGAGATAGGCACTGACCAGAACACCATAAAGGACCTCGTCAAACGAAAACTGGTAACAAAGACCGAGGACAAAGCTCGCACAGTGTCAATAACCGACAATGGTCGCCAGCTGGTCAAAGCCGGTATCACCATTGAGGAAGAGATCACACAGATAACGTCCCAGTTATTGAAGAGCGGAGACTGGAAAGGAAAGAAGTTCAGACCTTACAACATACAGACCCCGCCAAAACCAGTGTACGGTGCAAAGATCCACCCGTATCAGCGCCTTATAGACCAGATGCGCCAGATCTTCCTGGAAATGGGATTCACAGAGATAAAGGGCGATGTCGTGCAAAGTTCATTCTGGAATTTCGATGCACTGTTCCAGCCACAGGACCACCCTGCCCGTGAAATGCAGGACACTTTCCACCTGGACACAACATCAGAACTCCCGGAAGAATACACGGATGGCATACGCGACATGCATGAGCATGGAGGAGACCTCCAATCTACCGGATGGGGCGGTAAATGGAGCGAAGATATCGCAAAGCGCGATGTACTGAGGACCCACACTACCGCTGTAACCATCAAGTATCTTACAGACAATCCAAACCCGCCTGTAAAAGCGTTCTGTATCGACAGGGCATACCGCCGTGAGACCATCGACCCGACACACACCCCGGAGTTCGAGCAGCTTGAAGGTGTCATCATGGACGAAAATATGTCCTTTGCGAATCTTCTTGGATGTCTTGAAGAATTCTACCACAGGATGGGATTCGAGGATGTCAGATTCAGACCTGGATATTTCCCATACACCGAACCCAGTGTCGAGCCTGAAGTATACATCGATGGACTTGGATGGGTAGAGCTTGGAGGAGCCGGAGTGTTCCGTAAAGAAGTTACCGAGCCCCTGGGCATCAAACAGCCAGTACTGGCATGGGGCCTTGGCGTAAGCCGTGTGGCAATGTTAAAACTGGGACTTAAAGACCTGCGTGAGCTCTACCAGGCTGACATCGGCTGGTTACGCAAAAGTCAGGTATGCCAGTTAAAGGATTGATAAGCGGGCATTCCCGCTTAACTCCTATTTCTTATTTTTAGCAATACCTTTGCAAAAAAGGAGCGCTTCATTTCAACTGCACCTGAAGGACACAGTTCGCGGCAACAATAGCATAGGATACACTTTTTCTTATTTATTTGCAGTTCCCCGTCTTCCTGTTCTATAGCTTTCGCAGAGCAGTTCAGAACACAAGCCCCACAAAGAGTACATGAAAAAGGATCGATGAATGGTCTTATGGTGAACAGGTTCCCAAAACGGCTCACGAGGAAAGAAGGCATACTTCCAACAAGTGTCACCCCTGGCATTGCAAACTCAACCCTCGCCTCATCAAGAGACAAACCCACCACATCGGGCTCAGGGTGCCCGAATCCTCTATTGAGGGTAGCAACATTCGTAGGAACCGTCAGAGGATCAAGACCAATAACCTTTGAAGCCACAATATCAAGAGAAGCAGGATCAAAGCTTGCCATCACAAGATCAGAGCTAACAGGATGACCAAGTGCAGGACCGTTGCCCTCCATTCCCACCACCCCATCCATCACAGCAAGGTGAGGTACCTTCACAGAATAGACATCAACAAGCGCATCAGCGAACATGTCCATCTTTCCAAGCACATGTGCCTGTTTCCTGAACTTCAACGGAAGAGCACCAAACATATTTTTCACAGCACCGGTATACTTTGTCAATTCATGGGTCTTGAGCTTTGGAAGAGAGATGACAACATCTGCATCCAGGACCGGTTTTGCATAATAGATATGTGAAAGCTGTACTGAGTTCACAACGTCCACAGGAACATAACCTGAGGTCTCAAAGCTCAAGACCTCTGCACCTCCCCTTTGTGCAGCTTCCCTTATACCGGATATATCAAGAGCTTCATCAGTAACACCCGGATGACTTATGCCAGCACCATCCCCTACAATAGGGACACCCCCTGCCTCAATGACAAGTTCACACATAGCCTCGACAATGGCCGGGTGTGTGGTTACAGCTTTCTCAGGAGGAACTGCAGCAAGGATATTTGGTTTTAAAAGGACCTTCGCGCCCGGAAAAATAATACCTTCCAGCCCACCTATAAGACCTATGGCCTCTCTGATCGCATCCTTTGCATCCGAATAATCAGTACATCTTACAATAGATACCCGAGGTACAGATCCCATTATTCAATATCCCCTGTTCTTTTTATCTTCCAGTTTCTTTCTTGTATTGACTATCCCCATAATGTAAGCCGGTATTATACCCATGGCAGTACACGTCTCAAGGGAGATACCATCACAGGTAATGTCAAGATGATGGTCTGTAAGGGAATACAATTTCTTTGGAAGACCTTTTCTGCCAAGACCAATGAGCAGAAGATACGACCTATTACGCATCACGCCTTCAGCGATATCTTCCGGAGTGACGGTGAACTTTTCCTCAGGCATTGAGGTAGTTACCACAGCAGTTCCGAACTGGGACTGGAAACCTTTTTTCGGAAGATCGAAAATGAACAGACGGTTATTCTCATGCAATGCCTTTAGATATTTACCAGACCCGCCAATGGTTGTCTTATCCATGACATATTCCACGAGCTCCTCAGGGGTCATCTTAAAAGGAAAATCGAAAAGACAGAGGGTCAGACCGTAAGCATAACAGATAGGTGCAGCCCTTGCAATCGCGCGATAATGAGCATCAAGCACCTTTATTTTATCATAAGTATTTATAAGACCAAGTGTTAACACAATTTAAACCTCTTTCAGTACCATACATAGAACATATTGTTTACAGTTGTCGTATCGGTCACATTCACGACAATCCTGCCATAAGCTCGCTTTTTCAGACATAGGAAGTTCCACAAAACCCATTTTCTTGAAAAAGATGGGAGATGTAGTCCTTACATAAAGCCGTTCATGAGAGACATCTTCAATGAGCCTGGAGATCATTTTTGATCCGATCCCCAATCCACGATAGGTAGGATGGACTGCAATGGAATGAACTTCACAACATTCCTTTTCCGACAATGCTGCCACTCCAACGATCTTACCATCCATTTCAGCAACTATGAAATCCTCCATGGGAACATCATCGATATCAAGGAAATATGTTCCCATAATACCTTCAACGGACCTACGATCAGATGCTTCTGCAGCCCTTATAGCCACATGGACATTTTCATTCATTTTCAGAGAACCTCATCCATGCTGCCACTTCTGAAACCTTCCAGGTCAAGCGTCACATACGGGTAGCCCATCTCTTTCAGGCAGCTAAGGATCGGAATTCTATTTTGAATGATAATAGGAATATCCACAGGCTGTACCTCGATACGGGCAATATCATCGTGTACCCGCACCCTTACCGAAGAAATTCCCAAGGAGTGAATGAGATCTTCCGCAGTTTCAATTTTTCCAAGGACATCAGAGGTCACTTCGGTGCCATAAGGAAGTCTTGAAAGAAGGCAGGAATTTGAAGGTCGATTAGCAACATCAAGTCCGAGATAGGATGCAATCTGGCGAACTTCCCCTTTACTTACATCGAAATCGACATAGGGAGTAAAGATCGAGGAGCCAGCTTCCCTCAGGGCTTCCAGCCCGGGTCGGCGACCGGTTATTTCGGAAGCATTTGTCCCTTCCATGATCACATTCAACCCTTCCTCTGAAGCTACGCCTTTTAGCTTTTTGACAAATTGCTTCTTGCAATAATAGCATCTCTGAGGATCGTTCATTCTTATACGCTCATCAGAGAGAATGTCATGGTCAAGGACAATGTGCCTTATCCCAATAAGTTCTGCTGTTCTTTTTGCATATTCAAGTTCACTTTGTGGGATCACAGGTGAATAAAGGGTGACAGCAAGAGCATTATCCCCCAATGCATCAAAAGCCAGAGCAGCAAGAGTTGAGCTGTCCACGCCTCCTGAGAAAGCAACAAGCACCTTTTCTTTCTTAGCTATGGCCTCTTTTATAAGATCAATTTTATCGGGAAGTGTCAATTCTATTGAGGGGTCCACGCTAAATCCAAAGTACCGAAAAGATAAATAAGTAATGTATGAGGAAAAACAGGTTAGAACAGATTATTTTATATTATCTATTTGCACCGATAAAATATATAACTTATTATGATGATAATAGTTATATTGGTTAGTGGACAAATTAGTGCATTACAATAAGAGAGAAAGGTGAAAAAGTGGATAATGAATGGGAGATAGACCTGAAATTGCCGGATATATCTGCAATGGCCACACTGCTGGCAACTGCAACATGTTCTGCCATAATGGGAGCTGCTGAGATCGCTTACACGATGTTGTGGATCACAGCTGCGTATGAACGCCATGGAAAGGACTTCTTTATCGACCTTATCAATGCAAAGGCACTTACATGGACCGCAGAATTCGTTATTGTCGCGGGATCATTGATGTTGCTTTCTTCAATGATGTTCCTGATAACAATGTTCTACTCACTGATACAATTGAATGCGGTGAGAGATCCAAGCAAGAAGATCAGGATGAACGTAATATTCCTGCTTTTCATAATTGCAATGATATTGCTGTTCATAGCACTCATTTCAGCATTGATCCTGAGATATATATGATCGGAAAGACATACAAATAATCCAACAGAGGGGATATCATGAGCTTTACCAATATTGCAGGCACCATAAGAGAAGTGCCAAAACCGGTCGAAAAGAAGAGAACGACCTTTGATGAGATCCAAAAAACGGCTACCAAGACTAAAAGGGTAATGTACCCAATTTCCGGGATCGTGGGACAGGAGATGATGCTTCGGGCATTGATACTGAATGCGATCAATCCATCCATCGGAGGAGTTCTGGTACGAGGCCAGAAAGGGACAGCCAAATCAACAGCAGTGAGAGGATTAGCAGAGATCTTGCCGGAGATCGAAGTGATCGGCGGATGCAAATATAACTGTGACCCCCTGGACACCGACACGTTCTGCTGGGAATGTGTGGACAAACAGAGGAAGGGTCAGATAAAGGTAGAAAAAGTACCTATGAAGGTCGTCGATCTTCCAGTGGGAGCTACCGAGGACAGGGTAGTTGGAAGTCTAGATATAGAAAAGGCTGTAAAGGAAGGCACCCAGGCCTTTGAACCGGGTATCCTTGCCAATGCGAACCGAAATATCCTTTATGTGGATGAGATCAACCTCCTGGATGATTTTGTAGTGGATGCATTGCTCGATGCTGCTGCAATGAACGTGAATACGGTGGAAAGAGAAGGTATCAGTGTCAGTCATCCTGCCAATTTCATTATCGTAGGAAGCATGAACCCGGAGGAAGGAGAGCTTCGACCACAGCTTCTTGACAGGATAGCCCTTCAGGTGGAAGTTGAGGGAATTTCCGATATTGAGCAAAGGGTAGAGATCATTGAGAGAAGGAACCAGTTCAACAAGGACCCGCAAGAGTTCAGAAGGGAATTTGAATCTGAACAGGACAAATTGCGTGCCAAGATAATCAAGGCAAAGCAGGCAATAGGCAGGATATCCGCAACAAGGGACAATCTTCGAACAATTGCCAAGATATGTGTCGCTTTCAATGTTGATGGTCACAGAGCCGATATTATGATAGAGCGTACTGCACGCACAAATGCGGCCTATGAAGGCAGAGAGAGAATCACCAACGAGGATATCATAGAAGCCGCAGAGATGGTACTGCCTCACAGAATGAGAAAGAAACCATTCGAGGAAGAGGAGTTCAGTGCGGAACAACTTCGGGCCGTAGTTAACGGAACTGTTTAAGACAGGTATATCGAATGAAGGATCAAGTTACCGCATCTCGTATGAGGAAAAGCCTTGAAAGGGACTATGATGTCGGGGTGTTCAATCCGGGCAGACCGGTAATGAGCGTTCGCCTGCCCCTTACAGATCTTTCTCAGATAAGTGGGACTGATACCGAGGCGGTTCACGAAAAGCTCATTTCAGGAACATGGTCGATACAGCCGGAAGATGTGAAAGAGATATTCATTATCGCTGATAACGACCATGTGATAGTTGATCCGAAGGACTTTTTCGATTCTTTTAAGAAAGAACCAGAGATGGAAACGGTCTTAGAGGAAGAACAGGAATTATCCAGGAATGATGACCATGCTATCATGAGGATAACAGTTCCTGAAGAAGCGGTCGAGGAAGAGAACAAAGAGACCGGTGACAAGGTAATTGATGAGGCAGAGGTACATCTTGTTCCGAGGGAATATGAACCGAAGTTCGAAACGGGTCCAAAACGGATAAAGAAAGAGACACCCGTACTTGTCAAGAGAAACAAGCAGAACGTGGTAGCGGATATCCCCAGAGCAAAGGAAGAGGCCCCAGAGATAATTCCAGAGGAAAAACAGACTTTGGAAGTATCGGAAACAGAAGAGGAAGTATATAATGATCCTGTGATCGAAGAGCCGATTCCAATTCCAGAGACCCGGAAGGATACTGCTGAATTTGAAAGTGAACAGAATTGTACTCCTGACGATACATCAAAGCCAAAGTCAAAAGCAAAGCCCGAAAAAGATGATCCTCTCGAAGATGAGAAAGCAGTGAGCAAGATACTTACGGATTTTGCGAAGAACAAGCAGAAGAAGAAAGTAGTTTCCGGAAGATTGAAATCAGGGAGACGGGCAGAGGTCCTCACCAAGGGTAAGCGAGGGCGATATGTTAGGTATAAGATGCCTGGAGATAAGGTAACGGATATCGCCATTGCGCCTACTGTGCGTGCAGCGGCACATCACGCCAAGGACGGGAAGATAAACATTAAAAAGAGCGATATCAGGGAAAAGATAAGGCGACGAAGGATATCCACGCTGATAAATATCGTTTTTGATACTTCCGATTCCATGGATGAAAAAGAGAAGATCAAGATAACAACAGATGTTGTTCTCGCCCTTCTCAAAGATGCGTATCAGAGAAGAGACAGGGTATCTCTTGTTACATATAGCGGAAGGTCGGCAGAACTCGTGCTACCGTTCACTTCGTCTGTGGAGTCTGCAAAGAGATATCTGGAAAAGGTGCCTTTCGGAGGGACCACACCGATGGCCTCCGGCATACTCACAGGGGTCCAGACAATCCTTCAGGAATTGAAGCGTGAACCATCAGCGGTCCCTATTATGATACTTGTGACAGATGGTACTGCCAACGTCCCATTGCATCGGGGCGGGAGTATCGAAAGGGAACTGCTACAGGTATGCAAGGGTGTTACTGATTACAGGATAAACATGCTTGTTGTTGATATCAGTAGGAATGGAAGTGACCTTGCGGAAAAGCTGGCAGATGTTGCCTGCGGCAAATATTACCATCCAGTACTTTTAAGTAAAGAAACACTTTATTCTGCTATAAAAGGAGAGCGTGACGATCTGACAGATATTGCATCTTCTGCCTCTAATCTTCGATGAGGCTGGGTCGTTACCCCCGGGACTGCGAACGCGGTCATTTTTTAAACATAAAAGGCAGGATAACATGTTAGAAGTTCTTCAGGAATCACTCCGTAAAGCACCCATTGTGATAAGAGGCGAATATCCGTATTTCATACACCCGATCTCAGATGGAGTCCCATCCCTTGAACCGGAACTGCTGGATGAGATCGCAGACCATATGATAGATATTGCGGGAACGGATTACGACAGGATAGTATCCATCGAAGCAATGGGAATTCCACTGGCAACTGCACTTTCAATGAAGACAGGTAAACCCATGTCCATTGTCAGGAAGAGGCAATACGGACTTGAGGGTGAGGTAATCCTTTCACAGAGCACGGGCTATTCAAAGGGCGAGCTTTACATCAACGGAGTGAGCAAGGGCGAGAATGTCCTTGTTGTGGACGATGTTATCAGCACCGGTGGCACATTGAAAGCCCTTCTTCCGGCACTTGAGAACATGGGTGCAAATATCTGTAATGTTATCGTGGTCATCAGCAGAGGCGATGGTGCTGCAAAGATGAGCGATATGGGTTATAATGTCAATACCCTTGTGAAGATAGATGTCGATATGAGCGGGGTCTCTATTCTGGAGGTGGCCGGTGAGCAGCAGTGAGCCTTTCGATTTTCAGATAGACCATATCATTGGGATAATAAGGAAAGTGCAACCTGAGATAATCGGGCTACAATTTCCAGAAGGGTTCAAGAGGCGAGGTCCTGCTATTGCTTCAGAAATCAGTGAAGCCACAGGTGTGGAGATCATCATTTCTGCGAATCCATGTTATGGTGCTTGTGACCTCGACATACCCATCCTTGAAAATGTTGACCTGCTTTTCCATTTCGGACATGCTCAACTTGATGATAACAGGTATAGCGACAAGGTCATTTTTATAGAGACACGCTCTGATGCAGACGTCAGGGATGTTGTCCTCAAGGCTTTAGAGGAACTCCATGGGAAGAAAGTGGGACTTCTGACCACTGTACAGCATGTCCATAAGTTGCCAGAGGTTCGTGAGATCCTTGAGACCAACGGCAAGGTCGTAGCCATAGGAAGAGGCGACAGCAAGATCGCGTACGCCGGACAGGTGCTGGGATGCAATTTTTCGGTTGCTGACGACCTGGACTGTGAGGAGTTCCTGTATATTGGCAGTGGAGGGTTCCACCCGCTCGGGGTTTCGCTTGCTACCGGAAAGAGGGTCCTTATTGCAGACCCATTCTCAAAGGATGTGAGGGAGGTAGACCCGTCCCTTATCATGCGCCAGCGTAGTGCGGCCATTGCGAAGTCACTGGATGCCGAGTCTTTCGGGATCATTGTTTCCAGTAAACCAGGGCAATACAGAATGGAACTTGCCAGGGAACTTAAAGAACTTGCCGAGGAGAAGGGCAAGACCGCTTATATATTGATACTCGACCTCATCACCCCTGACCAAATGCTGCAGTTCAAAGTGGATGCTTTTGTGAGCACTGCATGTCCGCGACTTGCTGTGGATGAGGTGGGAAGGTTCTCCGCACCCATGCTCACCCCACAGGAATTCGAAATAGTTATAGGAAAGCGTGAGTGGGAAGACATGGTCTTTGATGAGATAAGGGGAGACTGAGGATCATGAAGCAACGCAAGCTCGAGATCCTGCTTGAAAAGGTAAGGGGGTTTGAGAAGCCTAATGTTACCCTGGAACAGTACCCCACCCCGGCTTTGCTTGCGGCGGAGATGCTTCATTTTGCGTTCATGAAGGGAGATCTTGAGGGTACGGTCTATGACCTGGGGTGCGGCACAGGAATGCTTGCCATCGGTGCAGCTGTCCTTGGTGCTGAGAGGGTCGTGGGATTCGATTCAGACCCGGGAGCACTGGAGATC
>Ga0255438_1021_pt1 | contig 9453 bp, 6 predicted proteins | sample ANMaggSeSYBR02E3_FD_182639 | JGI IMG/M metagenome (GOLD analysis project Ga0255438, IMG submission 182639) | Sediment cell enrichment communities from methane seep in Santa Monica Basin, California, United Staets - ANME aggregate JGI... | ecosystem: Environmental > Aquatic > Marine > Cold seeps >...
TGTCTGTGCTGCGGAGGGTGGCGCTCGAAATTCCTGAGGATTACGATGGGCTGGATCGGTTAATCGCAGATTTATTTGAAACCATGAGGTTCAGTGACGGGATAGGGCTGGCTGCTCCGCAGGTTGGAAAATCGTTACGCCTGTTCGTGGTGGATACCAGCCCAATAAGCGAGGATAAGGAGGAGCCTGAGCTGAAGGATTTCAAAAAGGTTTTTATCAATCCCTACATCCTGGATGAATGGGACGATCCATGGTCATTCGAGGAGGGGTGCCTGAGCCTGCCAAAAATCCGGGAGGAAGTTTCCAGGCCCTCGAAAGTACGTATCGAATATTACGATGAAAACTGGAACCTGATCGAAGAGGAATACGACGGGATCAGGGCAAGGGTCATTCAGCATGAATATGACCACCTGGAAGGGAAACTATTCGTGGACCGCATCAATCCCATAAAGCGGAAACTGCTGACTGCCCGCCTGAATGCCATCAGCAAGGGGAAGGCGGACTGCGATTATAAAATCATCTTTCCAAAAAAGAAATAAAAAGAGACAGTCTCAAAAGGGTGTTTTTTCTCAGGGATGTTTTATAAGCAACCTGGCATTTTTGCAAAGCAACAAGCACGTTGCGGTAAAATATCCCTGAGAAAAAGGATAGCCTCAGGATGTCAAACAACCGGATTGAAGTACTCTTCCGATTTCAGGATCATGTCGATGTACTGGGCGCGTTTATAGACGAATGGATCGTTGATGGATTTGCTGCTCAGTTTGCCCCTGAATGCATCAATGGAAGCATATCCTTTTCTGTCCATCCACTGCTCCAGTTCTTTCAGCATCACCGATATATGACCGATTCCGTTGTGATAGAATGTGCTCACGGCCTGCACTGCTGATGCTCCTGCCAGGATCATCTTCACCATATCAATACCTTCATATATTCCGTTGTTGGCTACCACGCCGGCATTAATGTTATCATGGGTCAGTCCAATGTACCGGATGGAAAGTCTGTGGTCGCTGTGGGTACTGAGGTTCCAGGGAGAAACATGCTTCTCGGCTTCCACATCGATATCCGGTTCAAACAACCTGTTAAACAGCACAAAGGCATCAGCTCCGGCATCATCGAGCTCCTTGATGGTTTTCAGAACATTGGTATAAAACGGACTCAATTTCACGCTAACCGGGATCTTTACTGCCGATTTAACAGCTTTCAGGAATTCGATCTGCTGTGTGATGATATCATGTCCGGATTTACCAAAATCGCGGGGCACTGAAAAGAAATTTAGCTCAAGTCCATCTACACCAGTCTCTTCAATAAGCTTAGCGTATTCTACCCAGGATTCCTTGTATACAGCGTTAAGGCTGGCAAAAACGGGAATGGAAAGGGCTTCTTTTACCTGTTTCAGGTTGTAGATATGTTCCTTGGGACCGCCATGTTCAATCTTTGGGAATAGGTTGATCATTTCGGCATTTCGATCATCAAAGGCTTCAAGCTGACTGCTCATCTCGTAGTCTTCCAGTTGGATCTGTTCTTCAAAAAGAGAGCGGTATACCACTGCTGCAACACCTGCCTCTTCGGCCTGCTTCAGTTTATCAATACTGTTCACAAGGTTGCTGGCACCCAGGATCAGTGGGTTCTTCAGGGTTACCCCCATGAGTTGTGTTGTAAGTTTTGACATATAATTTCAAATTAGGGTTTTAAACGAAAAAATTTTTAAAGGACATTTATCCTGCTTTATTCACAAATTTATCTATTACGAAACCAAAATACTGTGATTAAAGGCAATGCTCAATTTTCGATTCTCAATATAGCTACGGCTATATCTGTGAGTCTCATATCTGCGCTTACCTTTACTCTTTGTATTTTGGCTTCTCATGACGATAAAAATATGAATAGATCAGGTTATGCTTTCTGGTATATAAACTATCAGAACCCTCAAAAGTTCAAAGAAAAACTGAAAAGATTAGCAGATATTTTTCATTTCACTGCATATACCAGGTAAAAGGCCGGCAAATCATTTATGTTTGATCTGAGACGGGCACCCATTGTCAGGCTCCTGGTTCCATTTGCAGCAGGATCGGTGATGGGATTTCAATATGCTCATTCCGAACAGGTTTGGATGGAAATCCTGTTTTGCCTGTTGCTCTTGATAATCCTGGTTGTCCTGTTCACCCTGATGAAAAAGCAACCGGGCTATTTCATGGGCTCTTTCAGTGCTGTTGTTTTTCTTTTATTCCTTGCTGCAGGATGCGGAACCGGAATGGTGGCCAAACCTGCAGATCCGGATCTTCCATTGAGAAAGGATGTGATGATCCGTGGGGAGGTGCTGGAGGAACCACAGCCAGGAACACGGAGCTGGGTTTTTACAATGAGGCTTCGCATGGTGGTTTCCGATGACAGTGCTTATGCAGCAAACACAATTCTGAATGTATACCTGGAGACGCCTGCAGATTCCATATTGCCACTCCCCGGCGAGTGCTGGCAGTTTTACGGACAACTGGTTGCCATCAGGAACAGCGGGAATCCCGGTCAGCACGACTATGAAGCGACGATGCACAGAAAAAATTACTGGTACAGGTTCTTTGTTCATGACCAGTTTGCATTGAACTCTGCCAGGAGCTTCAATCGCAGGTTGGATAAGCGAACCAAACAAACGTTGAGCTCCATCTCCATGAGGAAAGTATTATCGCAACACTGGGAGGGAGGGGCGAAGGAGATCTCCCTGTTGAAGGCTGTTTGCCTGGGAGATAAGTCCGGAATGACAGATGATATGCGCCAGGTATATTCCGGCGCCGGCGGGATGCATCTACTGGCCGTTTCCGGTCTTCATGTGGGACTGATCTGGTGGGTCCTGCATCATTCACTTTCCTGGATGGTTCGTATAACGCGCAGGGAAATTTACCGGGCCATGACCATTATTACACTACTCTGGTTCTATGCATTCATCACCGGGTTTTCATCATCGGTGTGCAGATCAGTCACTATGTTTACCTTATTTTCTGTAGCCCGTATGCTGGATCAGCGGAGCCATCCTGTTAATGGAATTCTGGTTTCGGCTTTTCTGTTGATCCTGCTCAACCCTGGCAGAATCATGGATGTGGGTTTTCAGCTCTCCTATGCTGCCATTTTGGGGATTGTAACCCTTTATCCAATTCTCAGGAGCATGTTAAAAGTGAAAAACCGGATCTTGAAATGGGTATGGGAGGCTGCGATGGTCAGCCTTGTTGCCCAGATCAGCACAGCCCCATTGGTGGTCTATTACTTTCACCAGCTACCGGTCTATTCATTGCTTACAAGTCTTGTAGCTATCCCAATGCTCAGCTGCATGCTTACACTTTTTGTGATTTCAATACCGTTTATGACAGCAGGTTTATACACCGACCAGTTTAACTGGTTACTGGTTAAACTGGGGGGTCTGATGAACCAATCCATGGAGATAGTTGCTTCCCTTCCCGGTTCGGTGATAGACCACCTTTACCTGGATAGAACGAGCATGTATCTGATCGTGACATTGATTTTCCTGGGAATTGTTCTCCTCTATGACCGGACCACCATTTCCAGGCACCTCATGCTGCTCATGGCATTTGCTGTACTGTGCTGGTCCTCCTGGAGCAGGTACAGCAGCTTTCACAGCTCGGAATTCGTAGTGGCCCATTTCAACGGAGGGAGCCTGGTTACATTCAGGGTGGGTATCCGGGTGGATCATTACAAGTGGTGCCGGGACCCGAAAACAGCCGTCTATATGGATCAATATGTTGAATCGGTCTGGGGCAAGCGCCGTTACGGGATCCACACATGGGATATGTGTGATTCGCTTCAACAAAAGGGTTCTGGTTCCGGCTGCCAGCAGGTGGACCGTGGGATATGGATACTTGGAAACAACAGGTTCAAAGGGTTGGTTGTTACCGGTTCTTTCAGGCCCGACCATCTGAAGATCACCACAGGCAATCCGGGGGATTTTATTCTTCTTCTGGGTGAGCCTCGTTTGGCGGGGCTGCTGGAAATCCCATTGTCTTCCGGATGCAGTTTAATCGTGGACGGATCAAACAGAAGGTGGTACTCAAATCTGCTGAAAACATTTTATGACCGGGTCCATATCACCAGTGATCATGGGGCCTACCTGAAAAGATGGTAAAAAAAGAGGCAACCATTCGCACAATTGGACAATTATCTGTTATTTTGCCATGGAAATTGTCATTTCGATATGCGAATTGTTATTGCCGGTGCAGGTGAAGTTGGGACTCATCTTGCGAAGATGTTGAGCAGTGAGGAGCATGAGCTTGTTGTGATCGATAATGACATTGATCGCCTGAAAGCTGTGAGTGGTACACTGGATGTGCTAACCATCGAGGGGAATGCCAACTCAATCTCCCACCTGAAAGAGGCCAAAATAAGCAAGGCTGATCTTTTTATCGGTGTCACCTTCTCTGAGGATGTAAATATCAATTCGGCCATTCTGAGCAAGAGACTGGGGGCCAAAAAGACCATTGCCAGGATCGATAACCAGGAATACATGTTGCCTGCCAACAAGGAGATCTTCGATAATCTGGGCGTGGATTACATGATTTACCCTGAGAAAATTGCAGCCCGTGAAATCGTAGGCCTTCTTTCTGAGACCGGAAGCACAGAGGTGGTTGAGTTTTCAGGTGGGAAGCTGCACATGTATGTGATCCGGCTTGACGAGGATGCTCCCATTATCAATAAGACCTTGCGGGAGCTTACTCCGGGCGACAATGGTCTTGAATACCGGGCGGTGGCTATTACGAGGAAGGCTCATACCATTGTCCCCAGCGGCGACGACAGGTTTGAACCCGGCGACCTGGTCTATGTGATAAGCAGCAAAAAAGGACTGAAAGAGCTATACAAATATTCTGGAAAAAGGCAGTTCGAAATCAGGGATATTATGATCCTGGGCGGAAGCAGAATAGGTATGAAAACTGCAGACTCACTGGGAAACCAGCATTATGTAAAATTGATCGAGAAGGACCGCCAGAAAAGTTATAAACTCTCCAACCGGCTAAACAATACACTTGTGATCAACGGTGATGGTACCGATATGGAATTACTCAGGCAGGAGGGTCTCGAAAAGATGGATGCATTTATCGCAGTCACCGGGAATTCCGAAACCAACATACTTTCTTGCCTGCTGGCTAAGCATATGGGTGTTAAGCGGACCATCGCCGAGGTGGAGAATATGGATTACATACATCTTGCTGAAAACATTGGTGTGGATACAATCATCAATAAAAAGTTGATCACCGCAAGCCGGATATTCCGGTTCACCATGTCGGAGGAGGTCTCCAGCATCAAATGTCTCACAGGTACGGAGGCTGAAGTAATGGAATACCTGGTTAAGCCTGATGCCATGGCTACCAAAGGCACACTTGCGGAGATTAATTTTCCAAGGGAAGCCATTGTTGGCGGAGTGATCAGGGGTAAGAATGCATTCATTGCTCATGGCGACACCCTGATCAAACCCTACGACAGGGTGGTTGTGTTCGCACTGCCCGGGGTCATTCAGACCATCGGTAAGTTTTTCAACTGATAAGACCCATGCTTAATCCCCGGACCATTATCCGCATTTTAGGTTTACTTCTGATCACAGAAGGAGTTTTTATGTGGTTCTCCGTTCCGGTTATACTCATTTTCAGGGAATCTGATGCCCTGCAATTCCTGCTTTCAGGAGCTGTCACATTAGCTGTGGGAGCTGTGGCATATTTTTCCACAAGGAAAGCTGAACTGGAACTGAACCGGCGTGATGGATATGTGATTGTCACCGGGGGCTGGCTCCTGTTCTCACTCTTCGGGACCCTTCCCTTTTTATTAACACGTTCCATACCAGGATTTACCGATGCCTTCTTTGAGACGATTTCGGGCTTTACCACCACTGGTGCCTCTATTCTCAATAACATTGAGGAGTTATCACATGGTATTCTATTCTGGAGAAGCCTTATACAGTGGTTAGGGGGAATGGGAATCATTCTTTTGTCATTGATCATCCTGCCGTTTCTTGGGATCGGGGGAATGCAGCTCTTTTCTGCAGAAGTACCCAGTCCCACACCCGACAAGCTTCACCCTCATGTAAAGGATACGGCCAAGCGGTTGTGGCAAATTTATCTGATCTTCACGCTTAGTGAAACCTTGCTTTTATGGGCAGGTGACATGGAATTTTTTGATGCTGTCTGTCACTCCTTCACCACCATGGCCACAGGAGGGTATTCCACGAAACAGGCGAGTATCGCGTACTGGGATTCACCCTATATTCAATATGTGATCACCTGTTTTATGTTCCTTGCCGGCACTAATTTTACTCTTTCCTATTTTGCTTTACATGGACAATTCCGAAAGATATGGTCCAATGAGGAATTCAGGTGGTATGCTGGTTTTATCGGGGGTTTTGCACTGCTCATCACATTTGGGCTCTTTTTCTCAACAGGAGGAGGAATGGAAGCAGCGTTCAGGAATTCCATTTTCCAGGTGGTTTCCATCCTGACCACCACCGGGTTTGTTACAGCCGATTACCTGTTGTGGACACCGGTACTGGGAGTTCTCATCTTTATACTCATGTTTTTCGGGGGATCGGCAGGATCTACCGGGGGTGGTCCCAAAATTATGAGGATCGTTATACTTCTCAAGAACAGCACACAGGAACTGAAGCGAATGATCCATCCTAATGCGGTTATACCGGTCAGGCTCAATAAAAATGCAGTAGAAGAGCGCGTGGTCACCAATGTTCTGGCATTTATTGCCTTTTATGGCGTTATTGCGATTATATCCGTGGCCCTGCTGTCAGCCATGGGTAACGACTTTGACACATCGGTGGGTGCAGTAGTCGCCACACTGGGAAACATTGGTCCGGGTATCGGTGCAGTGGGCCCAAGCCTGAATTATGCAGATATCCATGTGGCCGGAAAATGGTTCCTCTCCTTCCTGATGCTGGTTGGCAGACTTGAACTGTTTACTGTGCTGGTACTTTTCTCTCCTCTGTTCTGGCGTAGGTAAAACCAGGTAATCAATCATCCACCTCTCCCAGGCCTGCTCTTAACACCTCAGGCTCATCACCGGTGCAATCGATGATGGTTGATGGAACGATACCACCATATCCTCCGTCGATGACCACATCAACCAGGTCCCTGTACTCTTCATAGATAAGTTCGGGATCGGTTGGATATTCGAGGATATGGTCATCCTTCTTCAGGGAGGTGGTAAGGATGGGATGTCCCAGTTGTCTCACTATCTCAAGGATGATATTGTTGCCGGGAATCCTGATGCCAACTGTTTTCCGGTGATGCTTAATGGATTTCGGTACCTGGTTGCTTGCAGTTAATATGAAAGTGTAGGGACCGGGCAGGCAGGATTTCATCAATTTGAATGTGGGATTGTTCACATGCCTGGCGAAGTCAGAAAGGTGGCTCAGGTTTGAACAGATGAAGGAGAATCTGGCTTTCTCCGGTTTGATACCCTTGAGCCGGGCCACTCTTTCTACGGCCCGGGCTTTAGTAATATCGCATCCCATTCCATATACCGTATCGGTGGGATAGATGATTACTCCACCATGCTCCAGCAACTCAACGATCTTGTTGATGTGCCTGGGGTCCGGGTTCTTTTCATAGAGCTTCAGCAACATTTTTTCAGCTTGAATCGCGTAAAAATAGCATAAATGCTTAATAAATGCGCTCGGTTTTGAAATCATCCCAAAGAATCACCCGGTTCCTCCTCCTCCTCATCATCAGCATCAAGGAGTGTCCGGTCCGGCTCTGGCCCCTGGTCCCTGTAAACCAGAGCCAGTAAAATGCCCGCAATAACTCCGGTCATGTGTGCCTCAAAGGATACTTCAAAATCAAATGGCAGGAGTCCCCAGACCAGGCTGCCATACCAGAAAACCACCAGCAGAGAGATGGCCATCAGACTCCTCACCCTGCGAATAACACCACTCAGAAAGAGGAATGCTGCCAGGCCATAGATAAGCCCGGATGCTCCTATGTGGTAAGCCTCTCTTCCGATTCCCCAAAGAAGGATGCCTGCAATGAAGTATATCAGGAACCAGATCTTATAGGCAATGTCCCGATAGAAATAGAATACGGCCAGGCTCAGCAGGAACACCGGCATGGAATTATCCACCAGGTGTTTCCAGTCTCCGTGTATAAGTGGTGAGAACAGGATTCCTTTCAAACCACTTAGTTTTCTGGGGTAGACACCGCCCTCTATCAGTGAGATCTCCATGGTCATCTCGTAAAACTTGATGGCCCACAGCAGAAGAAGGAAAAACACCGGAAACACCAGACTGTATATGAATCGCTTTTTCTCTTCCGCCATAAAACAAAGTTATCTTTTTTCTGATTTGCTATCTTTATCCTTTAAAACACGCCATGATGACAGAGATCCTGCTTGGAGTACTGATCCTTCTATCTTTAACCACCATAATACTTGTTTTGTTCCGGAGAAAAGATACGGAACAGGAACATTTCATCGAATCCGCAGAAGCTTCATTCAAACGATTGGAAGTCATGTTTGAGCAGCTGGGAAAATCCCTGAAGGATGACTTTCAGCGAAGCAGGGATGAGGGACAGAAAAACTCTGCACAGAACAGGATGGAACTGGCCAAAACACTGGAGACATTCCAGGGAAGACTCGAGAAAATGAGGGAGACCATCGAGATCAAGTTAAAGGATATCCAGCTGGATAACAATAAGAAGCTGGAAGAGATGCGCAGGACAGTGGATGAGAAGCTCCAGGAGACCCTGAACAAGCGGATCAGCGATTCCTTTAAACTGGTAAGTGACCGCCTGGAGCAGGTTCATAAAGGATTGGGGGAGATGCAGGAATTAGCCACCGGGGTGGGCGACCTGAAAAAAGTGCTCAGCAATGTAAAAACCAGGGGCATCATGGGTGAGGTACAGCTTGGTAATATCCTGGAGCAATTCCTTGCGCCGGATCAATATGTCAAGAATGCATTGATCAGGCAGGGCAGCACCGAAAGTGTGGAATTTGCTGTCAAACTTCCTGGAAGTGATGTCCGGGAGGAGGAGGTGTTGTTACCGGTGGATTCCAAATTCCCCATGGAAGATTACCAGCGGTTAATGGAAATATATGAAAAAGTGGAAATGTATTCCAGGGAGGAGATCCAGAAGGCTGAAAAACAATTTGATACCATCGTTCGGAAATCTGCTCAAACCATCAGTAATAAATACATAGATCCACCGGTCACCACCAATTTTGCGCTGATGTTTTTACCTACGGAAGGATTGTATGCGCAGATCCTTAGCAGAACGGGATTGTTTGAAACACTACAGCGGGATTTCAATGTAACCGTGGTTGGCCCCTCTAACCTGGTGGCTTTCCTGAGCAGTCTGCAGATGGGTTTCAGAACCCTGGCTGTCCAGCAAAGGTCCAACGAGGTGTGGAAAATACTCGGAGCAGTGAAGAATGAATTCGGCAGGTTCGAAGAGGTTTTGAAAAAAG
>Ga0255438_1022_pt1 | contig 9348 bp, 2 predicted proteins | sample ANMaggSeSYBR02E3_FD_182639 | JGI IMG/M metagenome (GOLD analysis project Ga0255438, IMG submission 182639) | Sediment cell enrichment communities from methane seep in Santa Monica Basin, California, United Staets - ANME aggregate JGI... | ecosystem: Environmental > Aquatic > Marine > Cold seeps >...
ACCTTTCCAATGCCCGGCAGGAACTGGCATCCGCCACCGAACAATCCAAGGGACGGGCACAGGTGATCGCTGCCCGGCAAAGTGATTATAGTGTGGGGCCCGAGCTGGCCAAAGCCATAGTAGAGAACCTGCATCGGGCAGGAGAGAAATTCATTGAGCGCAGTGAAAATTTGCAGACGGCGATTGAAAAATATGAGGAACAAAGCACGGCAAGTGCTGCTCCGGAGATACTCGCCCGGACCGCAGCTGAAGTGATTCATGCTGAAAAAGCATTCGTTACCATCCGGGATCAAGTGCGGGAAATCCTGCAGACGCGCGGCGGCGGGAGTTCGGAAGTTGCGCGTTTGGCAGTTGCGCGTTTGGCAGCGGAACAATTGCGCTCAGTCGAAGAGAATACCCGGGTTTTGGAAAAACCACTGGAAAAAGATTATAACCAACGCGCGAACCTGAGCACGGAAATTGACGCGCTCAGCAAGTCTGTACTTGAATTGAAGGCTGGGGATACAGATTCTTTGCGCAGTCAATTGAAAAACGAGGAAGCGCAATTGGAGAAATTGCGAACTAAAGAGAAGGCGTTGGAGCAGAAAATAATAAGTACCCAGCAGACGATCCGCAAATTGATAGCGGAACCTTTTAATGCTGTGGATATTACCGGTCAACACCTGGCGCTGGCCGGAGAATTGTTGAAACATCCCGGGACAGATCGTCTGGTGGCAGCGGTGATGGAACGTGCACCGGAGAATACACAACCGGCAATTTTTAAAATGATTGAAGAGAAAGTACCAACTCGGCTTTCGAATATTCTCGAAAAAGTGCCTACCGAACAATTGCGTTTGATATCCGAGCGTATGGTTAATACAGAAGTCGCGCGATTGGTGGAAGCGCGTATCCAAGAGGCGAAAATTGTGTCGGAAAGAGTAACGCCTCTTGAGCAGACGTTGACCAGACACCGGAAATTTGAACAGGATCATAAAATGCATAGTGGACTCCGCAGCATGGAGCTCAGGGCGGCGGAACAAATAGCATTTAATGAATCTTTGTTATTGGTCAAAGAAGGTGCCGGAAGCGAAACAGTAAGAAAACTGGATACTAAAATTCAGGATTTAGAAAAACTTATTGATAAGAAGGAAGTTTTAGCGACTAGAGACAGTGGTCGTTCTGAAATTGCGCGCATGGAATTCAGGGCTTTGGAAACGCGGAAAAAGGAATTACGGACATTACAGCTTGAAAGAGCGCATGCTGTGGTTGCTGAATTCAATTTAAAAGAAATTCGCATTCTTGCTGTTGCCGGAGAGCTTCTGGCAGGACGTATAGACAGCGTCGAAGCTCTGAAAAATCCTGACTACAAACGTGCTGTTGAGTTCAGCGAGTCTCGTGCGCTCAAGAGCGCGTTGGCACTGCAGGGAAAAATTGTCGTCAGTGAGGCGTTGTATAAGCAACTTGATGATTTTCGGGAATTTAAAGACAAAAAATCGGATGGATCATTGGATGCGTACAAAGAGATGCTCAATACAAAAGCACAGGAAGAATTTGCGCGAGCTTTGAATGAGTCGGGAGTTGAGCGTATAGATGATTTTATGTTGGAAAAATTCATCACTGACAAGAATTTACAATCTCAGCAAAAACTCATCAAAATTGAAATGGAGATCAATTTATTAGAGAACAAATTGGACATGGCACGCAACCAGGGTGATCAGGCAAAAATAAAGAAGTTGGAAAAGGTCTTGGGTCGAGCAAAAAATAAAATACAACGCGCGGGTTTTAGTCCCAGCCAAAGGGGAATAATCCCGAAATTGGAAGATATGGAGAATTCTGGCGAAGCGGTGAAACTTGTGAGCGAGTTGCTGGATGTGAATGACAGTATTGCCAAGATTGAGGCAGGAGAGCGCAGTTTTTGGGATCGTTTACTGGGGCGTGAAGTAATGACTACACAAGATTTGCAAGTAGAGCGAGCGGATGTGATCGCCAAGATACAGAAGGGCGGCGCTAAACGCATGATCATGGAAGCAGAAGGAGTGCGCAGTACGCTTATTGACCGTATGGAAATAGAATCCGAAAAATTGGGTGATGTCTTGACTGACATCGTTGAAAAACTTAAGTCCAGCGAGGCAGAAGTAAACAGCAGTGTTCAGGAACTTGATAGTAAAATAATTGATAAGATTGTGGATGACGCCATCAAAACCTATGCGGGTGATTCAGAAGCATTGAAACAAGTTCGTGATACCTTGATTAAAATCCCCGTGGAGTGGCGTAAGCAGTACGGTGCCGCCAAAGGATGGGAAGCAAATAATATGCAGATGCGTTTGCTCACTCGCGCTTTTGAGTTGCATCTTTTGAATCTGGAATTGAAAGTGGCAGGCAAGGATGACAGTATTGTCAAACAAATTGCAGGGGAGGCCCTGCTTTTATCCATGGGCGGTGGCAAGTCAGCAGCTGTGATGTCTTTGGAATTGGCCATGGATGTGTATCGTGCTGAATATAAAAAAGAACCGCCACCGGTTTTGTATCTTACTGCTAATGAAACTCTGGTTACCCAGATTCAGGAGCAACCTGCTATGGAGACATGGAAAAATAAGAAGCGTCTCGTGGTGATTAACGAAGATACGGTCAAGGATGTCATTGCAAACGGGTTTGAGCAGGGCAAGGTCTATACCATGTCCAATGAGGGTTTGAAAAAAATTGTGTTGGAAATGCGCGGTCAGGGATTCACGGATGCGCAAATTACCGCGCGATTTGAGAAAATTGGGACAGCAGCCTGGGATGAAATACATTCAGCATTTCATACCACTGACACCATTTTAGGGTCTTCCGGGGTTTGGGATTATCTCTCCACGACCTTACAAAAACAGCTGACGGAAACCACCATTAATTTAATGGATCAATATACCAAAGTGATGGACATTTTGTGGCAAGATCTTGATAGGTCAGATACAGCCCGTGAAATTTTTCGTAACCAGGAATTTCAGCCTGGTCAGGAAATTCGTAGCCAATTTCGATTCAATCTTGACTATGAAATTATAAATGGGGAGTTCCAAGGGAAAACCATCAGGCAAGCACTTGAAGTTCAAAAAATAAGCGTGCGTAGCACAGGCGATGCGCGATTTTTGGAAAAAATAGCCCAGGTTATGTACAACACCAATGGTCGGGAATATAAAGCCTGGGTGGATGAAAACGGTGTTTCTCACTATGGAACCGCCACCAATGGTCTTGGCAAGCTAAATACCATTTACGGTGACCACATGCAGTCTGCGCTTACGCATATTGAAAATATCATGCGTTATGAAATGAAAAAGGCCGAGGATGCGGGAATAGAATTTTCTTTCAAAGAGTTTAACGCGCGCAGCTATGTTGAGAAAAATTCTCAGCATGCGCGTAGTGTCGGTGAAGCTTTGGCGCATTTCACCACTGAACGGGTGACCATGCTGGAGGCTATGAATTTCTTGGGTATGGACAAGGTGGTTGGTTATTCCGGAACCCTGAAGGGTCTGGAAGCAACCATGAAGCAATTGGGTAAACAAGTGGTGGAAATATCAGGTGAACCTAAAATCACTTTGATGGGTGATCATTCCAGTGTTGCGAGTGGTGAAATTCATTTTTCCGCACGCATAGGGGACCGGATCGTGGTGCTGGATAAGGTTGAGGATGATGTGCAATTACGTCTGCTGGAAGGAAAGTCTTATGATCAGTATCTTGTAGAGCGTGCGGCTGTGTTGATGGAACATGGTCGGACTCAGCAGGGTTATACCAGTAATGACAACAAACAACTTGATCGGATGGCTAAACTTACAGCCCAAGATATTGGTACGGAGGTAATTAAGCTTTCCGATAAGATGGTACGCCAGCATTTTGAAAAACTGGTGGAAGCGACGGATAAACGCGTGGCTGATTTAGAATGGCGGGAAGGTGCAAATGTTGACAACAGCGAAGTTATTCGGATTGTTGTTTCAGATATACTCAGTGTCCGGACTGAAAAACCGCAGGTGGTTCTCATTGACGGCATGACACCAGCCACGTATTCCGTGGCAGTGGATGCTATCAAAGATGCTATTCATACTATGCCTAAATCATTTGGAGATGTGCATGGTTTTGACAAACTTGTACTGAGCAAGGAATGTCGTACCTCACTTGATCGTTTTATTACGAAACAAGGAACCTTGAATCAGGACAGTGTGGCCAAGTGGATGGCGGAGACCCATGAAACCAGTCCGGGGATTGTAAAGGAATTCTACGAGGCGATTGTTGACCAGGTAGGTTGTACGCAAAAGCGATATTTCTTTGCGCCTGCCATTGGCGAGGGATTGAATATTTTTGCGACGATGCCGCATGGGATTAAGGATTTGCAATTCAAGGCTGCTTTGTATAAATTGGATCTTTCGCCCTCAGATGTTTTTGCCCAGGCCATGAAACGTGGCAATGTTGAGGGGAAACGTGTTTTTTCCAATACGGGTTTGGATCTGGACATCAATCGTATCAGCAATATCACAGATTCAGAACGTGCGGTTTTCCAAAAATTCTTTGATGATCTGGATAATGATAAATCGGGAAAGTTTAAAGACGGCATTGAACTGCAGAAGAAATTTTTCAGTCTTTTTGATAACATCATGCGGGATTATCTGGTTGAGATTGACACCAACAAAGCCGGAGAAGTACGACGCACGCAAGCCGGTGAAGTACCAACCACAGAAAAAGTAAGTGTGGAAAAAGGTAGCGATGAATACATGCAGTATATGGCCAAAAAGGTAAAGCAGGAATTGCCTGGGCGTTTACGTGAATTTCAAGGGATTGCCGATTTGACATCCAATCGTGTATCCGCAACCGTGCTGGCTGAAAAAACAATGGCGCGTATAACCAAGGCAAGCAACATGCCGTTGTTTGGATGGTTTGCCAATCAGGCAGCCAACTTGCGCAGTGCATTCAAGGCGGATGGTCAAATTATTGGGCTGATACATGCTTACACGACCACTTGGCAAAAAATGTCAGACTGGTTGGGGACGTCTCAGGATCAAATAGCGAAATTGAAAAAAGATTACGGGGACAACAACTGGTTTGCGTATGCAATGGCCAATGCTCTAATGGATGATGATTTTGTGCATACTTGGGCTAAACGCAATCCAAAAAAGGCAGGAGAATTGAAAACGACGCATGGTGAAACAGCATGGCTAACTTATGCAAGACCAGAAGCATTTGGCAATTGGATAAATAAGAACAGCAGTTTTATTAATGAGACGCAGCAGGCGTATAAAGAAGCTGGCAATGATTTTATACAATATGCCATGCTTGAAAAATTTGGTCCAGACCACGGATATTATCAAACGATGGGAAAATATGCCGGCATGGTCAATTCTACCAGCAAGCTCATATCTCTATTCGGTAGTATTGCTGCAACGGTGACTATGTGGCGCCAACCTGGTCATGCCGGACAGGAATATTATCGTGCGCATAACAACACCATTCGCATGAAGAAAGCTCTCGCGAATAGGGATGAAGGATATGTTTTTAAATATCAGGGAGAAGAATACAATTATTTGCAAGCCCGGTCATTTATGAATTATCACCAGCGATTATCCATGGAGTATGAAGCACAATATGGATTCGAAAAAAAATTATTACTATGTCATCAAATTTCCGAAGCGGTTCGCCTGGTCATGTCCCGCCTGGAACCGCATTTGCCTGTCATGTCCGGCTTGTTAAAAAGTAATACCTTCCTGGGTGCTTTTGCCGGGACAGTAGCCATCACCGGTATTTTCGGGATTGCCGGTATGAATTTGCCAACGCTGGGAATTGGTGTGGTTCTGGCACTCGGGTCCAAACTATTGCTGCCGCTGTTGGAAAAATATCAAGTTGTCCCCGGCAGCAAGAAAGCAGCCGGAGCGCCCAATGCCTGGATGTCGACCGCATTGGCAGTGGTGCCGGGTGTTTTAAAAGGCAATCCGGGTTTGGCAGCCGGCTCCTTGCTGGGAACGATGTTCTCTGAAGTGCTTGCGGTTTTCCGCAGTTACCGTGCGGAACCCAACAAGAAAAGATGGCTGGATCCCAGAGACGTGGTGGTCAAAAGAATTTCAGAGGAAGAGACTGATCCGGCGGGTTCCTTCGTCAGGTCGAAGCATCAGGAAAAGAGTGATTTTTATACACAATGGGAAGACCTCATGGAAGCCAAGGGTGATGAGCAGGGGCAGGTTTCAGATGCCGAGGCAGTGGCTGCTTTTAGGGAAGTGTGGAAAAAGTACGGTGTTGGCAAAGAATTGATTCTCTCACAGGGAGCAGCCACCACGGGTTGGATGCGCATGCTGGCAGCCGGTCTGTCCATGCTGCCGGATAAGGTACTCCAATCCGAATTGTTACAGCAGATTGAGGTCGGAGACCGCAAGGTCGGCCAGGTCATTCTACCTGCCACAGATCATGTCTATGATAATCAAATTCCGGAAATGCTCGTAGCACAACTTTTGGATATTGCGATTGATCACCTGTGGAGCGCGCAGGAAAAGACTTTGTTGGAGGGGAAACTGGACCGCCTGGCCGAGCTGGAACCTTCCTTGCGCGATGTATCACCTGCCAACCGTCTGCGCGCCTATTTACAGGCCTATATTTGGAAAGGCGGTGAACTTCGGATTCGGGTCGGGGAATGGGAAACGCGCGCCCAAGAGGCTTCCGCCGTGGAAAAATCGAAATTGCAGAAAACCGCGAAGCTTTCCGCTGCGGTTTATGGTCTGGTACAAAAGGCGTTTGACGGAGAATTTAATGTAAATGATCGGGACCGTATTGCCAAAGCCTTAAGTGAAAGGCAATCGGAAGTAAAAAATAATATGCTGGAGCGCTTGCAGGCGCATCAGGAAGCGAGCGGCTGGAAACAGCGTCAAATGGCCTGGCAATTTCAGGATAAATACGGTGTATCCATAAGGGATTTTAAACAGATGCTGCGTCAACCCCTGGGTTTGCGTTTGTTGAAACGGATCGTACCGAAGGATCAGCGGAAACAACTGTCCGCGCGAACACTTTACCGTACGATACAGCAAGGTTGTGTATTAAGCGGCTTGGCAGCCGGCGCGGCCGTGCTGCTGGTGAGTATCGGTGCATTGCCGGTTGTTGCGGTTTTAGCAGGCGGTGCGGCACTGGTGGGTTTAACCGGCATGGTGTTCATGCATTCCCAATCGACAGCTATCCTGCAACGCATTGAACCGGAGTATTTGCTCCAAAGCGTACTGGCACAAGCTCCAGGCAGGGATTTCCAGCGGCAACTCATGACAGATCGTATGTACCAAAGTTTGAATGAATTGGCGCAATCACACTCTCGGACCTGGATGTACGGACATGCGGCGACCGTGCTGATGGATGAAATCTTCCGGGCAGCCGTGAATACTGCAGCCGATGAGAATTTGCCGGTGGAGATCAGGGAAGAGCGTATAAGCTATTTATTGGAAGATTGCATGTCTGCCTTGGGCATGCCGATGAAAGTCGAATTCAAACCAGGCAGCGGTCTGTTTGCGCAAGCCACCCCGGTTGTACAACCTGCGGCCAATGTGGTGCGCAATCGCCGGTTGGCCAGGATTACGGAATTGCTTTCCGGGCAGGGTGTGAAAATTGACATTAAATTTTTTGTACCTAAAAAACAGTGGAAGCAAAAATTAACCAGTACGTCAGCCTGATTTGAGGCGTATAAACTAATAATTTATTTTCCATGTGTGGCATCCCTGATTGACACTAATAATACACGGCAGTATAATTTAACTAACCTAAGACAATGGGCAGTGTTTGACGTGGCAGTGCGCCGCAGTTGCACCGGGTATTTATGATTAATGGCGAGGAAAAGGAAGTACTGAAAGTGGTAGTGAAGTAGCGCAAAGCCATAATAGGAAAGTATGGGGCAGCGGAATTGCCCCGATTACAGGAGGCGGAAATCATGAAAAAGGCGGCTCAAACAGTTACGATACTTTTGTGTGTTGGTTTGATACTAGGTGCAGGCTGCGGACCTGCTCCGCAGACCAACAGAGTTTCAGAAGTGCGGTTTCAAGAAAAAATAAGGGTATTTGAGGCGGATATGCGGGCGCAACTACAGGATCTGGAAATGCGCTTGGAAATGCTCCAGGGGCGCGGCTTGAAACTATCCGATCAGGCCAAAGAAAAATGGCTGGAGAGCAGTGATCTTTTTGAGAAGACCCAAGATGCTTTCCGGACACAATTAGAAACGGTCAGTACGCAGAACCAGGCGAGCTGGATAGACTATCGTGAAAATTTGAACAAGCGCTGGGAATCAGTTGAAGCGGCTTTCCAGGAACTCAAAAAATCCGCAGGCAAGCGGGAGTGAAGGAGCTAATCAACGCCCGGATTATGGCCGGCATTTAATTGCCATCAAGACGGATAGAGTCCGGTTCGCGATAGAATTACAATAGAGATGTACGTCCGTGTGTCTCTACAAAAATTCATTATTTTAATCGTTGTTTGGGGAGATTAGGTAGATAAAAAGAGCCTGAGCACGGTTGATAGTGAAAAAAAGTAAAAAAAATGTATTTTTTTCTACTTTTTACGAAATAATTTACTGCCTGTTTTTAAGATCAGGCGTAAATATTCGTTTTGAAGTATTATTTGATTAACCCTTTTAAAATAATGGTTTCTGAGCAGTAACCTCTAATTTATCCTCTGGAATATAGCCTATAATGTATCCGGCATTCGATGAGACCCCTAAATAAAGGGTACTACATGAAGTTTAGTATAAAAAAAGCTTGCACTAAATATGGTGGTATTCTATAATTTGCTCACTAGGTGATATGGAAAGCCTTATAAATAAGGCCTTCCGAAAGTCAACTAAATTTTAAGGAGGAACAAGGGTGCTGACAAAAACCGAGATGTTAAACAAATTAGTGGAAGTGACTGGAATGAAGAAAAAAGAAGTCCAGGAATTCCTCGACGCTCAGAACACACTGCTTTACAAAGTATTGAAGAAAGAGAAAAAATATAAAGTGCCGGGTCTTGGTATTTTTACAGTTAAAAAACGTAATGCCCGTATGGCTCGCAATCCTCAGACCAGTGAAATGGTTAAGGTTCCTGCAAAGACCGTTGTTAAGTTTAGAGTTGGTAAAGATTTGAAAGACAACGTATTAGGTGCGAAATAAGCAACCTGATGTTTTGAAGCGGCTGCTGTTTATAACAGCAGCCGCTTTTTTTTTAGAAGGTCACTCGGCACAGCAGGTTGATATTAAAAAAATGATGAAATGTGCTTGACAAAAAGATCGTGTATATTTATGCTTAAAAGCGTAACATACACTAAATAGAGTAATGGGAGCTGAGACAGTGAATCGCAATCCTTTTCGATATGGCGAATCGGTAACCGGAGATTTTTTTACAGATCGTTAT
>Ga0255438_1024_pt1 | contig 9205 bp, 5 predicted proteins | sample ANMaggSeSYBR02E3_FD_182639 | JGI IMG/M metagenome (GOLD analysis project Ga0255438, IMG submission 182639) | Sediment cell enrichment communities from methane seep in Santa Monica Basin, California, United Staets - ANME aggregate JGI... | ecosystem: Environmental > Aquatic > Marine > Cold seeps >...
GGGAGCCGCCCCGACACTGATGAACCGGAAATACCGGGCCTGAAAGGGGACCAAATATCGCCGTACCCAGGGACCCCACTGTTGGATGAATTGGCGGCAGGCCGCCGATCCAGCCAAACGCCTGGATAAGTGTTTTAATATATTCAGAATCATAAATCGCATCCGTTACCTGAAACCCGTTCATATCCCATATTTGATATGATCGGAGAAGATAACATCGGATCTGATATGGCCAAAAGAATCAATAATTTTGTATATGACGAACAAAATCTGTTCTGCATGAATTTTGCGTTGGATGGCCCACCCCAGTTTGCTTCAGCTGATTTTGACGATGGGATTCAGCGCTGTTTTATGGGGTATTTTGGCGGGCATAATTCCAAAGAATTTGAACGATTTAATCACGACCTGATCAACGGCCATATCCATGAAACCCACATGGCGAACTGGTTTATTCCCACCCTGGCTGACCCCACCCAGGCGCCGGAGGGCTGCCACACGGCCGTTATATGGCAGGATATTCCGCCTGCGCCCAAATCCTGGGCAAAAGGGCCGCTCAATGGAATGGATTCCTGGGATGATATCAAATATGAAATGGCGGATAACATCACCAATGAATTTGAAAAATACGCACCTGGATTCAAAAAACTAATCAAAGACAGGATTATCTATACGCCCCTTGATATAGAGCGAAACAATCCAGCCGCAGTGATGGGAAACTGGGTCGGGGGGAGTGTCATTCCGGAACAATTTTTTATGAACCGGCCGGTGAAAGGTGTGCTTAAAGGAGGTGGTTCACGGACATTTTTAAAAAATCTGTATCTTTCCAACTCAATTCATCCCTTTGGTGCATCATGGCTTTCTTCAGGGTATATTGCCGCCTGTGAGGTGGCCGAAGACTTTGGTTTAAGAGATCAGGACTGGTGGAAAAGCCAAAGCTTTGACTGGTATCATGATAATATCGACAAAATTCCCCAAAATCTTGGAGTGAGGGTATAGATATGAAAAATAAAGAATACGACGTGGCGATCATTGGTGCGGGCCCCAACGGGCTTACTTGCGGCGCATATCTTGCCAAGGCCGGTTTAAAAGTAATCGTTCTTGAAGCCCGGCACGAAACCGGTGGCGGGCTGGATACCCTGGAGTTTGCCGGTTTTAAGTACAATCCCCATGCCATTTATCATATGATGGCCGAAATCATGCCGGTTTACCATGATTTTAATTTAAAATCCCGAGGGGTTAAATATATTTATCCGGAAGTTCAGGCCGCATATATCACGAAAAACCAGAAACCCCTTATTTTTTATCATGACCCTAAAAAAACAACGGATTTTATATCCAGCGAATTTTCAACCAAAGACGGCGAAGAATACGCCCGAATGTACGCAGATTTTGCCGAATACTCGGAAAAAGTTCTTATCCCGTTAACCTATGCACCACCCATGCCGCCCATCGAGCAGATTCAGGTGCTTGATCGCGCAAAGGATGATGTGGGAAGAAGGTTCAATGAAATTGCAGAATTGCCGCCGGTTGAAATCCTTAACATGTATAATTTTTCCGAACCAATAAAGGCCGGGATCCTCAACCTGTTTACCATGTGGGGATTATCACCTTATGAAGCCCTGGGGTATATTTTTCCGCTTTATGTTTACAGAATGACCAATACGGCCCTGTGCAGTGGCGGGTCCCACCGGCTTTCTTCTGCCATCCACAAGGCGATTATTCAAAATGGCGGCGCCATATCAGATGAATCCACTGTTGTAAAAGTATTGAACCGTAACGGAAGAGTTGAAGGCGTATTGCTTGATGACGGGACTGAAATCAAAGCCAAAGCAGTAGCGTCAACTGTTGATCCGCAACAAAATTTTCTTAAATTTTTTGAAAGTAATGAACTGCCGGATAATCTGGTAGACAGTGCGAAAAAGTGGGAGTGGGAGAAAACAACATTTTTCGGGGCGCATCTTGCTTTACGGAAAGCCCCAAAATATATCGGCACCGAGTCATTTGATGATGCCAACCGGGCAATGATCACATTTCTGGGTATAAAGGATACGGACACGCTGCTGGACCATCACCAATCCCTGGAAAACGGACAGGTTCCCAAAGAACACCTTTTCGGTCATACCACATGCGCGTCTCTATTTGATCCCATCCAGGCGCCGGATGGAATGCATACCGGCCGGTGGGAGTGTCTGGTTCCCTATGATAATGACTGGGAAAACAATAAATGGGATTATGCCAGATTGTGCGTGGAGCAATGGAAGGAATATGCGCCCAACCTGGACCCCATTAATACGTTGGTCTACCCGCCCACCTATATTGAAAAGAAACTGATCAATATGGTCAAGGGGTCGTTCAAGCATGGGGCCTATGTGCCGCTCCAGATGGGATATTTCAGGCCCAATGAAACGTGCTCCCAGGGATTTACGCCCATTGAAGGGTTTTATGTCTGTGGTGCCAGTGTATATCCGGGCGGCATGGTCATTGGCGGGCCTGGATATATCGGCGCCAACCTGATTGCCGATGATTTTGGAATTGAGAAACCATGGGAAGAACCTGAGAGTGTGAAGAAAGCCAGGGAAAGTGGAATTATTCAGGGGTAATGAGGTATTTATGACGACATTCCCCGCTTGACCAAAATCCGCAAAACCTTTCATCCAAACCCGGAAAACCGCAAAATTTATGATGAGCTCTATGATATCTTTATCAGGCTATATAAAAAAAACAAATCTTTGTATCGCCGACTCAACACCATCGCAACCTCATCTAACACCCAATAACTGTGTTATGAACCTCCTCAAAATGCTCACATACGCACCAATGTATGCTGCGCTTTTTCGTCGTTGCACGCCTTGTTCTTGAATGCGATATGAGGTTTTGAAATCGATTCACATTATCTGATTATTTTCATGGACAAATTATAAATCCGTATTATCTTTTTAACAAAAATTTATGATTTATTCATGAAAATCCGCTAATAATCAAACTCAAATGGCAAAGCAAAAAGCTCCACCAATCGCCAAAATTCGCAAGGCACGCGAATCCTGAGGAACGAGGCGTACGAATGGTCGTTGAGTGACGAAGGATGCAGTGTAACCCAAAGCTAAAATAGAAATTGGGCTTTTTACGAAGCCAAGCAAAAAGGATTAAATATATGGCCCTCTCAGTTGTCGATTTATACCGCGATATCCTTCCGAAAACCAATTGCAAAGACTGCGGATTTCCCACTTGCATGGCATTTGCCAGCATGGTGGTATCTGAAAAACATCCTATCAGAAACTGTCCGCACTTAACACCCGATGTGGTTGAAGCCTGTGAAAAAGAACTGGCCGAACAATATGCTGCCGGCAAATGGCTGAAACGGGACATGAAAGAAGATGCTCTCAGGTGGGCAAAGGAAAAATCAGCCTCCATGAAAATTGAGGATCTCCCCGACAGAATCGGTGGAGCGCTGATTGAAAAAGAAGGAACACCAGCCCTGGAGCTCCCTTACTTTAACGGGCACATCATCATCACACCGGATCAGATTTCACACAAAGACGGTTCTGTCATGACCCGCTATGAGCAGGTGTTTATCCATATACACATGGCCCAGGGCGGCAGCGTCCTGCCCTCAGGCAAATGGCGCAATCTTGTTGAAATTCCCAATACGGTGTCCAAGGTGGTATCCATGGTGGATCATGTGGAAAAACCGCTGATTGAAAAATTCCAAGGAAAAATCGACGATCTGACTCAGGCGGCCCTGAAAATCGGAGGAATTGATAAACACGACAAATACCCCACCAGCGATGTGGCAGTATTATTTACCCCCCTGCCCCGGATACCGGTGATGCTGATGTTCTGGGACGGAGATGAAGCAGAAGGTTTTGACGCAGAAGCCAAATTGTCGTTTGACGACACCATCACCCAGCACCTGGATATTGAATCCATCATGTTTCTAAGCGAACGGCTACGGGAACTGCTGTGCGAAAACAAATAACGGAAATCTGCATATCGCACCTGCTGCAAGAAGGTCATTTATGCGAATCGCGGCAAGGTATCCTAATGCCGAGCTTGTTAGCTATCACCCATAATTAAGGCCACTCAGTATCAAGGCTGATTGCGCATTCGACCAGTTCAATAGCTGATTTTGGGGCTTTTATGAGTTTCAGAATATTGCCCTTGACCTTTAGCTGGCGGGTCATTATGCCCCTGATGGGGTTAAGCTCCCTGTTCGACACTTGTTTCCATATATCCAGGGGCGCGCTGATTTCAAAAGAAGGCGATTTTGCTGAAGGATCGATGACTTTAACCGCATCGCGGCATTCGCCATGCCACAAATCAAGATACACGCACAGATCTTCGGTGATCGGCCCCCCTTTTGTAACAATAAAATAAAAATCGTCTTCCCAGTTTAGGGAAGCCATGCGGTATCCTTCGCTTTTGTTCACTTCGTCTTTAAGCGCTGATGCCCATTCGTCTGATCCCATTGGTATACCCATGATTTTCCTCCATTAATTTGCCGGCTTCGTAAAAACTCCAATTTCCCTTTTATCTATCGGGTTGCTCTGCATCCTTCGTTCTCCAAAGTACAAAAAGTACGTATCATTACTCAGGATTTGCGCGCCTCGAACTTGAACTTTTTACTTTGCCGTCTGTTTTGCAACTGAAAATACATTTTCTAATTTAATTGAGAGATATCTACAAAATTAAGATCCAACTTTTTAAGTGTTTTCTCTGTTGGAACGCCGTTTTCATTCCATCCTCTAATTTTATAATATTCGGGTATCATCTTATCTAACTGAACCCTGGAATTTTTGTTCCCCTTTACCAACAAGTCATCTGTAAATCGTTTGGCAAGTTTGTCATCTTTTTTTCGAATGCCTTCTCTCAGGTTGAATAGTTTTTCCATGTTATAGCCCCGGTCACCGATTCGGATTAATTTTCCAAAACTCATATCCATTCCGGTTGCAAGAGCGATGGCCTTTGTATGCGGTAATAACGGCAAATGAAATTTAAGAAAGATGGGCGGCAGTTTCAGCAGTCCGGTGATAGAAGGCCAGGTATAGGTTAAAATTTTTCTAATAATAAAGGATATGATCTTGCTTTTCTGAGCTTTAAACGCGATTGCCGGAACAAACGTCCATGATGTAAACAAACAGCTGCCGCCACTGCTGATGGCAGCCAGCAGATTCTGGTCTAATACCACCCAGGCAGGTTTTGACCGATGGTGGAATTGGTCAAGGGTGAGCGGCCCTGTTGCTTCAAAGTATATCATATATCCGCCATCCAAATGACATGCCCCCCTGTTTGCAGTGGCATATCCAAGGGCATGCCCCACTGCGGCCTGGGGTTGATAGGCGGGGAGTTCCAATCCTTTGGAATGCGGCGCAAAATCTATTCCACCGTATTTTTCAGAAAGATATTTTACCCCCTCGGCAAGATCGTTGCCGATGCCTTCCCGATGAGCGATTAATTTGATAATATCTAAAATGTTTTCTTTTTTGCCAAACTCGATATTGTTTTTCCAAAGTCCTTTTTCATTTAATTCCATTGCAAATCCGAGGACTGTTCCGGAAGAAACCCCGTCAAGCCCCAGAAGATCCAATTCACGGTTCCATCTGATAATTGCATCCAGGTCATTAATAAGCAGATTTGCGCCAAAGAGACACATGATTTCATACTCCGGTCCCTTTATCTCTTTGCCGTCAAGTTTGACAATCCTTCCGCATTGTATCGGGCATGACTGACACCCGTAATTACGGATAAGATGATTTTTGGCAAGCGTCTCGCCGGTTATTTGGTCGAATTTTTCAAACGTTCCTCTTGAGAAATTTTTTGTCGGCAAGGCATTTGCTCGTTGAAGAAGTGCCACAAACATACTGGTGCCCAACTTTGGCACGCTTTCACCGGTGGCAGGATGGCCCTGCAGACTCTTTATCCATTTTTTGGTATGTTCTTTAAACGCTTCCGGCTGATGAACATCAATTTTTTTACTTCCTTTAACAAGAATCCCCTTAAGATTTTTCGATCCCATAACCGATCCCATGCCGGTTCTGCCATGAACCCTTTCCTGACACACCACGCATGCAAATTTTACAAGATTCTCACCGGCCGGACCAATAACCATTGTAGCGGCTTTTTTGAAATCATTGGTTTTCATTGATTCCTGACTGGTATGCGTATCTTTGCCCCACAAATGATCCGCATTTTTGATATGAACCACATCATCATTGATCTCTATATAAACAGGCGTGTCGGCGCTGCCCCTGATCACAATGCCGTCCCACCCTGCTTTCTTAAGGTGAATGCCGAAATTCCCGCCGCTGTTTGAATGGCCGATCCCACCTGTCATTGGACTCTTGGCGGATATATCATATCGGCTTGTGGATGGCGCACGGGTCCCGGTCAGGGGGGATGTCATTACAATAAGTATATTTTCAGGAGACAGCGGATCAATACCCGGCTTTAATTCATCCCAGAGGATCTTTGTGCTTAAATATCTTCCGCCAAGAAAACGTTCTCTATCAATATCACTAACGATGTATTCACCCGTTGTTTGGGATGTCAGATCTACATCGAGCAGCTTGCCGGTATACCCTTTGTAGCATGTCGTCATAAATACCTCATTACCCCTGAATAATTCCACTTTCCCTGGCTTTCTTCACACTCTCAGGTTCTTCCCATGGTTTCTCAATTCCAAAATCATCGGCAATCAGGTTGGCGCCGATATATCCAGGCCCGCCAATGACCATGCCGCCCGGATATACACTGGCACCACAGACATAAAACCCTTCAATGGGCGTAAATCCCTGGGAGCACGTTTCATTGGGCCTGAAATATCCCATCTGGAGCGGCACATAGGCCCCATGCTTGAACGACCCCTTGACCATATTGATCAGTTTCTTTTCAATATAGGTGGGCGGGTAGACCAACGTATTAATGGGGTCCAGGTTGGGCGCATATTCCTTCCATTGCTCCACGCACAATCTGGCATAATCCCATTTATTGTTTTCCCAGTCATTATCATAGGGAACCAGACACTCCCACCGGCCGGTATGCATTCCATCCGGCGCCTGGATGGGATCAAATAGAGACGCGCATGTGGTATGACCGAAAAGGTGTTCTTTGGGAACCTGTCCGTTTTCCAGGGATTGGTGATGGTCCAGCAGCGTGTCCGTATCCTTTATACCCAGAAATGTGATCATTGCCCGGTTGGCATCATCAAATGACTCGGTGCCGATATATTTTGGGGCTTTCCGTAAAGCAAGATGCGCCCCGAAAAATGTTGTTTTCTCCCACTCCCACTTTTTCGCACTGTCTACCAGATTATCCGGCAGTTCATTACTTTCAAAAAATTTAAGAAAATTTTGTTGCGGATCAACAGTTGACGCTACTGCTTTGGCTTTGATTTCAGTCCCGTCATCAAGCAATACGCCTTCAACTCTTCCGTTACGGTTCAATACTTTTACAACAGTGGATTCATCTGATATGGCGCCGCCATTTTGAATAATCGCCTTGTGGATGGCAGAAGAAAGCCGGTGGGACCCGCCACTGCACAGGGCCGTATTGGTCATTCTGTAAACATAAAGCGGAAAAATATACCCCAGGGCTTCATAAGGTGATAATCCCCACATGGTAAACAGGTTGAGGATCCCGGCCTTTATTGGTTCGGAAAAATTATACATGTTAAGGATTTCAACCGGCGGCAATTCTGCAATTTCATTGAACCTTCTTCCCACATCATCCTTTGCGCGATCAAGCACCTGAATCTGCTCGATGGGCGGCATGGGTGGTGCATAGGTTAACGGGATAAGAACTTTTTCCGAGTATTCGGCAAAATCTGCGTACATTCGGGCGTATTCTTCGCCGTCTTTGGTTGAAAATTCGCTGGATATAAAATCCGTTGTTTTTTTAGGGTCATGATAAAAAATAAGGGGTTTCTGGTTTTTCGTGATATATGCGGCCTGAACTTCCGGATAAATATATTTAACCCCTCGGGATTTTAAATTAAAATCATGGTAAACCGGCATGATTTCGGCCATCATATGATAAATGGCATGGGGATTGTACTTAAAACCGGCAAACTCCAGGGTATCCAGCCCGCCACCGGTTTCGTGCCGGGCTTCAAGAACGATTACTTTTAAACCGGCCTTGGCAAGATATGCGCCGCAAGTAAGCCCGTTGGGGCCCGCACCAATGATCGCCACGTCGTATTCTTTATTTTTCATATCTATACCCTCACTCCAAGATTTTGGGGAATTTTGTCGATATTATCATGATACCAGTCAAAGCTTTGGCTTTTCCACCAGTCCTGATCTCTTAAACCAAAGTCTTCGGCCACCTCACAGGCGGCAATATACCCTGAAGAAAGCCATGATGCACCAAAGGGATGAATTGAGTTGGAAAGATACAGATTTTTTAAAAATGTCCGTGAACCACCTCCTTTAAGCACACCTTTCACCGGCCGGTTCATAAAAAATTGTTCCGGAATGACACTCCCCCCGACCCAGTTTCCCATCACTGCGGCTGGATTGTTTCGCTCTATATCAAGGGGCGTATAGATAATCCTGTCTTTGATTAGTTTTTTGAATCCAGGTGCGTATTTTTCAAATTCATTGGTGATGTTATCCGCCATTTCATATTTGATATCATCCCAGGAATCCATTCCATTGAGCGGCCCTTTTGCCCAGGATTTGGGCGCAGGCGGAATATCCTGCCATATAACGGCCGTGTGGCAGCCCTCCGGCGCCTGGGTGGGGTCAGCCAGGGTGGGAATAAACCAGTTCGCCATGTGGGTTTCATGGATATGGCCGTTGATCAGGTCGTGATTAAATCGTTCAAATTCTTTGGAATTATGCCCGCCAAAATACCCCATAAAACAGCGCTGAATCCCATCGTCAAAATCAGCTGAAGCAAACTGGGGTGGGCCATCCAACGCAAAATTCATGCAGAACAGATTTTGTTCGTCATATACAAAATTATTGATTCTTTTGGCCATATCAGATCCGATGTTATCTTCTCCGATCATATCAAATATGGGATATGAACGGGTTTCAGGTAACGGATGCGATTTATGATTCTGAATATATTAAAACACTTATCCAGGCGTTTGGCTGGATCGGCGGCCTGCCGCCAATTCATCCAACAGTGGGGTCCCTGGGTACGGCGATATTTGGTCCCCTTTCAGGCCCGGTATTTCCGGTTCATCAGTGTCGGGGCGGCTCCC
>Ga0255438_1025_pt1 | contig 9160 bp, 5 predicted proteins | sample ANMaggSeSYBR02E3_FD_182639 | JGI IMG/M metagenome (GOLD analysis project Ga0255438, IMG submission 182639) | Sediment cell enrichment communities from methane seep in Santa Monica Basin, California, United Staets - ANME aggregate JGI... | ecosystem: Environmental > Aquatic > Marine > Cold seeps >...
TGAGCCGATAATCAAAGCAGCTATGATAACGGAAAAGGCAATCCGGTTGCCGGTTTTGTTATTTGTGGATTGGATTGATTCTAAACTGTTATTGTCAAGTTTTAAGGAGAGCTTGTGGTTTTTGATCAGGCGGGAAATTTCTATCATATCTGTAGGGAATTGTTTGAAAAACTGAATAAACTCCCCTGTCAGGGTATACAGGTCATCACTTAATCGCTGGGGGGTTAATCGTTCAAATTTGATTTGTTGGATAAACGGGGTGGCCTGTTCGATCATGTCAAAGTCAGGGTCAAGTTGCCGGGCAATTCCTTCGATGGTGCCTAAGGCTTTCATCATTAAAAAAATATCCGGCGGAATTCTTAGTTTATATCGTGAAACAATATTGAGAAGATCCTGGAGCAGAATGCTGATATTTAAATCTTTCAATGTATTATGTAAATGGTTCCCAACAAAATCTGCAACGTCCTTCTCAAGGCGTCGCGTATCCGGTTTCTTGTCCCAGTAAGTAATTTTAAGCAATTGTCGTGTTGCTTTGAATGAATTCTGATGAACGACACTGTCAATCAAATCAACGAAATCTTCTCTTGATTGTTTGTCAACTGCACCAACCTGACCAAAATCCAGCATGCCGATGACGTTGTTAGCAAGGATAAAAATATTTCCCGAATGAGGATCTGAATGGAAAAAACCATGATCAAAAATTTGTCTTAACAGGATAGTCGCACCACAGCAGGTAATTTGTTTTTTATCAACTCCTGCTTTGTCAAGACGGGCAATATCCGAGACCTTGGTGCCGTAGAGAAATTCCATTGTCAGCACCCGTTTTGAGGTCAGCGACCGGTAGACCTCGGGGATATGGATGGTGGGGTCATCTGTAAAATTCTGCGCAAAACGTTCCAGGTGCTTTGCTTCGATATTGTAATCAAGCTCTTTGGCAATAATCCGGGAAAATTCTTCAACAATTTTGATTGGTCGGGTAAAAGATATTTCTTCAATATTTTTTTCAACTAAAGATGCCAGATGGTACATAATCCCCAAGTCAACGGAGATCAGTTTGTCAAGGCCGGGGCGCTGGACTTTGACCGCCACTTCCCGGCCATCTTTCAAGCGGGCTTTATATACCTGACCAATGGATGCGGAGGCGATCGGTGTGGTTTCAAAACAATCAAATATTTCATCAGTTTTTCGCTTGAGCTCGATTTCAATGATTACTTGAATCTCTGAAAAGTCATATGGGGGAACCATGTCCTGGAGTTTAGATAATTCATTGATTAATTCAACAGAGACAAAATCAGGCCGCATGGACAGGGCTTGTCCCAGTTTGATAAATGTCGGTCCGAGTTCTTCCAAAGCCATTCTTACCCTTTGGGGGCGGGAATAGCTGGTCATCAGTTCCCGACGTTTCCGGGAAATCAGCTTACGGCCGACATCAACATATTTATCAATTTTAAACGCACCGAGAACATCTTCAAAACCGTACTTGAACAAAATCGTAATAATCTGGCGGTAACGGGAATAGTGGCGATAGGTGAGGCCGGCAGCACTGATTTTTCGAATACTTAACATTCTCTGATAATACTTCAAACATATTAAAATTAAAAGAAAAAATTGCGAGGAAGAATTAGAAAGGAAAAAGAGGCATGCCGAATCAATTCCGGCATGCCTCTTTTGACGATATGATATAAAAAATAAAAATCTTATACAGCGAATGAATTGTCCAGCATTTCAATTGCTGCGCCGTTTGTTTCATTAATAGAATTGAATTTTCCCATGGTAATGGGAAGAATAGAGCGAATGAAAAATTCTGCAGTTTTAATCTGGCCATAGTAGAAGGCCGCATCCTTATTCTTTTCCGCTTTGGCCCGGATCTGAGTCGGGTCATCACTGCCGGCCAGTTTAATGAGTTTGTTCATGGCAACAGTGGATCTCCATAAATGCATCCAGGCAAAAGTCACATCACCGGTTACTTCGAGAAACGGATGGGAAAATGCGAATGCGTTTAAGATATTATCCGACATGGCTGTTTTTGCAAGATACAGAGCGGTTTCGCTTAAACGGTTGAGCGCAATTTCAAAATTATCGGTGAGTTTGCTTAACGCGGGTACCCCTTTTGCATCAGTCAGGGTTTTTTGCATCAGCCCAATAAAGTCAATAAACGGTTTACCCTTTTTCATTCCCAGTTTGCGCCCAAGAAGGTCTATAGACTGAATGCCGTTGGTCCCTTCATAGATCATAAAAATCCGGCAGTCACGCATTAACTGTTCCACAGGGTATTCTTTAATATATCCATAGCCACCGTAAATCTGAACACCGTGACTGGTAACTTCCAGCGCCTTGTCAGTGATATACCCTTTAATGATGGGAGTCAGTATGGCGGTTAGGTCTTCAAGCCTCTCTTTTTCAGCCGGATCCGTGGCAAGTTCTTCCAGGTCCTGAACATAGCCGCCGTAATAGATGAGGCTCCGCATGCCGTCAACATAAGCTTTCATATTCATCAGCTGGCGACGGACATCCGGGTGCTCAATAATCGCAACATCCTTGGCATCAGGATTTTTTCCGGCAGTCATATGCTTACTCTGAATTCTTTCCCGGGCATAATTTAATGAATAAATGTATGAAGCGGTTGACACAGCAAAACCCTGGAGGCCGACCAACTGACGGGCTTCGTTCATTATCAGGAACATGGCCCGCATACCTTTGTTTTCTTCACCGATCAGTTCGCCAACGCAATTGCCTTTGCCGCCAAGGGTTAATGAACATGTGCAATTGCCATGAAGTCCCATTTTTTCTTCGATCCCTGTGCAGACCACATCGTTGAATTCTCCGAGGCTGCCGTCATCATTGACACGGTATTTGGGTACCAGAAACAGGGAAATCCCCTGGGTTCCAGCGGGAGCGCCTTCAATCCGTGCAAGGACCGGATGAACAATATTGCTGACCATATTGTGTTCACCACCGGAGATGAATATTTTAGATCCGGTAATCGAATAAGTGCCGTCTTCATTTTTTTTAGCAATTGACTCAAGTGCTCCGACATCGGATCCGGCATTCGGCTCGGTGAGCAGCATGGTTCCGGCCCATTCACCCGTATAAATTTTTTCCAGATATGTTTTCTTTTGCTTTTCCGAGCCGATGGTTTCAATACACTTTCCGGCACCATGAGTCAGGCCGTAGTATAACATGAAAGCCGGGTTGGCGCCGTAGAAGTATTCATTGGCTGCAAGAGCTACGGTTTTGGGCATGCCCTGGCCACCCCATTCCGGATCATCAATCATGCCAGGCCATTCCCCTTCATTAAACAGCTTAAATACCCGGTGATACTCTTCCGGAACCCGGACTTCACCATTGTCAAACACACAGCCTTCATCACTGAGCTGCTGGGTGGGCAGGATTTCTTTTATTGCCAGCTGGCGTGCTTCAGAAACAACCATATCGACTGTTTTTTTATTGAAATCCCGGAATTTTTCGTTTTTTGATAATCCGGCAACTTCCAGCTGTTCATGGAGGACAAAGTCCACATCTCTGCGATCTGCAATCATTTGCGCCATAATTTACAATCTCCTTTTATAATCTTTTTTGTATGAAATAGGATTTACAGAGTGGTTAATTTTTAAATAATGACTATTTCATGTTTTTTTACGCTCAACAAGTATGAAAGTTCGTGTGTTATCACGATAAATATTTCCCGGTAACTTATCCATAATTTTATGGAATGTAAGTAAAGCTATTTGTTGATACAGTGGTGAATCATCACCATAAAAAAAAATGATTCTGGCAAAAATTTTTAAAATAATCATGCGGTAAAGTCAAGGGGGATAAAGGGAATTTAATGAGAATCCGCTGAATGGATAAGTAAAACGATTTTGATTACTGCCAATGGTGACAGTAATCAAAATCATAGAATGTTTCGCAATAATTACTTTAGAGTTTTTATGAAAAAATTATTTCAGCCAGTCTTTGATTTCATCAGCTTCATAAGTTTCCTGCTTTAACGATAGATCCAGGTTGGCCATCAGGCCGGCATGTTTCTGTGCTTCCGGGTCATTTTTTAGGTCTGTGTGAAGGCCATGGGTTGCATGGACACTTTCCAGGCTGTTTTTAAGCGCCGTACCAATGGCAGGCGCTGTGATGATATTGGCTTCAAAGCGGGGTTCAATGCCGTTTTCTGCAATCTCTTCGGCCATATGGGCCAGTTGTTTCATTTTGGTAAATGAAAAATCAATTATTTGCCAGCCTGAAAGACCGTTTCTCTGAAAAACCCAGGCATCCCGAATTGCCTGAAGCATCTGGGTGTATTTTGCCTCTACAATTGTTTGAATTTTTTCCACAAGGGTTTCTGATAATTCATTTTCTTCGCCCGGAAGACTTCCTGCCTGTTCCGGTGTTAATTTATCATGGATTTTCTGGAATTTTTTTGCATGCATTGCAGATTCCCATGCTTCTCGTTGCAGCACCCGTTTAATATGCAGGTCCTCAACTAAATCCGCTTCTTTCATGTAATGGGGAATTAATTTTTCTTCATATGCCACATAGGATTTGAATATGGTTTTCCGGTTGGTTGGATCGTGAGGGTAGGGTGCCGGGGTTAAATCCGGTTCTCCGCCCATTTTTCCAATGATCATACCAAGCCAGTGCATGTGCCACATTTCTTCCCTGGCGCGTGACAGCAAGCTTGAACCTAAGGGAGAATCTTCACCTTCAAGGTAGCTGTGGATTAGATAACGGAGAATGGCGGCATGTTCATCTGCTATATCCCTGTTGAGCATATTCATGAGTTGTTCATTTTCCATTGTTTGTGCTCCTGTGATTTATGGTTTGAAAGACTTGAAAAAATAAAAAAGCCGGAAACACAGTTCGTGACTTCCGGCTTTTTAAGTATTTGAATTTTAAGCTGTTTTTTAAGGTGTTACAGTTGCGCTATCAAAGGTCACCCAGTAACCTTTATCATAATTATCAATATTGAGGGATATTTCAAATCCGCCTGCACCGCCTGCGGATCCCAGGTTTGTCGGATCAGCAGTGATTGTCACCGGTCCCAGGTTCATTATATGACCATTGTATTCCGGAGTGTTGTCGTTGGAATCGTCAATGGTGCCGCTGTAATTGATAAAATTTGCTGAAATGGGCCCCTGAACATAATCAAATCCGAATTTGAAGGATTTTAATTCACGAAGGCTTGAATCATTAATATCTGTAAATGTTGCCGCAAAATAGAAACCTTCGGCAAAAAAATCCTGGCTGGGGTCAGTTAGAGATCCACCTAATTGAACGTTTTCCCAGTCTTCATCCCAGCCATATGTCGGAGTCGGATTTTTGTAGTCATACTCATCATGATATCCGAGCTTTAATGAATCGATTTCAGTGAATGTATAGGCTTGAATATTGAATAGAGCCTTTGTCTCGGAAAATGTCGTCCCGTCGATATCGATATCGGTAATAGTGAAATCAGCAAATCCGGTGGCATAGATATCCAGCATTTCATCGTCATTCATGGCTTCTAGTTCACAAAAGCCATTGACGGGCATGGCAATGGTTATCAATAAAAAAGAAATGAATAAAAATAAAATTTTATGAAGATTCATAAATAACTCCGTATATGGATATGCACTAAAGAATATTTTTATAGATTTAGTTATTTTCCATTAATTGCGGCGAGAAGTCAATAGAAAATAAATATAATTAAATCAATTACATGTCTCTTTTTTTAATAGCGATTGCAATACATACACTGGCACCGCCCCAGGTCAGGGAAATGCCGAACAACATCATTAAAATAGCGCCAAGTGTCAAAATAAACTTCCTTATAGTTTATAAAGTTAATAATTAATTGTAAGTGGTTTTTTCCACTTAATCAATGACAGAATCAAACTCAAAGAAACAGCGGAAATCCAAACACCCCACCCGAGACCGGCAAGAGCTGCGAATGAATAATCTCCATAAGGCGTTTGGATATCACCGATAAAATTTTTAACAGCTGTAATACCCAGGACGATGGGTGTCAGAATTTTAATGCAGAAATTCCACCAGGCGCCGACATGGAAATCAGAGATTGGATGGATATGATCTTTGACACTGTTAAGATTAAAAAACCATCCGAGCAGTATCACTTCAACCAATCCGGCAAAAACAATATTAAAATTATTAATAAAATGGTCAACAATGTCTAATATCAATAGTCCGCTGCCGGTGGTAAAAATAAGGCTTAACAAGCCGGCAGTCAGGCAGTAACCGGTAACCACTTTTTTTCTGCTCAGATTGAATTTGTCCATAATGCCGGATACCACTGTTTCACTGATGGATATCTCTGATGACATACCGGCACAGACGATAGAGACGAAAAACAAAATTCCCACAACGGTTTTCATGTACGGTAGCTGGTTGATTGCTTCGGGCAGCGTGGCAAATGCCAGAAATACGCCGGACAGTTTTGGCGGCAACTCACCCCCGGACTGATGCATCATAAAGCCGATAATGCCGAAGACGGTTATGCCCGAAAGCAGGCTGAATCCGCAATTTAAAAATCCGGTGATAAACGCATTGTTAACAATATCTGATTTCTCAGGCAGATAACTTGAATAGCAAATCATAATGCCAAATGCGATGCTCAGTGAAAAAAAGATCTGGCCGTAAGCAGCCACCCAGACACCGGCATCCAGAATTCTTGAAAAATCAGGTTTGAATAACAGCTCCAGCCCTTTTGATGCGCCGGGCAGCGTGACACTTCTAACGAGCAGTATCAACAGGATAATAATGAGAATTGGCATAAAAATTTTATTTGATAGTTCAATGCCTTTTTTGACACCGCTGTATAGCACGATAAAGTTGATGGACCAGACAATCAGTACAGTGAATACAATCGGCATGCGGATGCCGTCAAAATCAAATGGAGATCCGGTCAGGCCGAGAAAGTTTTCCGTAAAAAATACAATTGTATTGTCACCCCATGACTGAGACAAAGAAAACCATATATAATTAAAAGCCCAGCCAATGATGACAACATAATAAACAGATATGACAAAACTGATGGCCAGCTGCCACCATCCAAGCCACTCCCAGCGTTTATTTAACCTGGCAAAAGTTAAGGGGGCAGATCCTTTCATTTTATGCCCGATGCCGAATTCTAATATCAAAATCGGAATCCCGGCGGTAAGCAAAGCAAAGAAATACGGAATAAGAAATGCCCCGCCGCCGTTGTCGTATGCCATATATGGAAATCGCCAGATATTACCGAGGCCGATTGCGGAGCCGACGGCAGATAATATAAAACCGCTTCGGCTTCCCCATTGTTCTCGCTTCATTAAATGAGCCCTTTGATTTATTTAGTATTGACAGAAAATCAATGATTGATAAGTGATGAGTAAAGTTTTTCTATTTTACTGATATCCATTCAATTTTCAAGGATAAAAGGAAATGCTGGGGATAAGTCCGATCCGGTTTTTGAAAATGCTTGCTGATTTGGGACTTACAAGATAATCTTCAAATAAATTAGGTATTAGAAATTTTTTTCCAACTGATATCGACAATACAAACATGTGGAAAAGGAATCCCGGTGTGAACAGTATCGGTTTATATGTAAAACAGGATGAAGAAGCTCTCAGAGAAGCTGATGCCCTGGAAAAGTGGCTTATATCGAAAGATATTTCGGTAATCCGTGCAAAAACCTATAACCCTGATGATCCGCTCAATAAAGATAATGGCGTCAATAATTCTGCATCACAAGGATTAATCTGCGTTTTTGTATTGGGTGGAGACGGGACTTTTTTAAGTGCTTCCCGCTGGATCGGACAGTCTGAGATTCCGTTGATCGGGGTCAAGTTCGGGGAAGTCGGGTTTCTGGCAGAAACCGCCGGAGAAAACCTTTTTTCAGCTGCCCAACGGGTTCTGGAAAATGATTATGTCATCGAAGAGCGTTCTCGCCTGTTGGTGAAAGTAATTCGTGAAGAAGACGAAATTGCCCGGGAAACTGTTTTAAATGATGTGGTAATCAATAAAGGGGCATTAGCCCGGCTGGCTGATATTGAAACATATATCAATGATCATTACCTGACAACGTATCGGAGTGACGGCCTGATTGTAGCATCTCCGACTGGTTCAACAGCCTATTCGCTGGCTGCAGGTGGTCCGATTATGCATCCGGAAGTACAGGGGATTATCATCAATCCGATCTGCCCGTTTACATTGACCAATCGGTGCATGATTCTGCCCAATACGGTTCGCATAAAGATTAAACTGGTCGAAAAGACGACGGATATTTTTATAACATTTGACGGTCAAAAAGTTATTGAAATTAGTGATAGGGACACAATCCTTATTTCAAAAAGTCCGCATCCGGTTAAAATTATCAGTTTTCCGGATCAGAATTATTTTGATATTTTGAAGACGAAGTTACGCTGGAGTGGCGGGCGCATCTAATTCCCGATGGCTGAGCGGGACTGGAACTTCGTTATTCAGTCATCAAAGTAAAAAACTACATCTTCTGGCTGAAATGCCTTGTTCCCGCCCCGCTCAGCCATCGGTTATGCCGGAGTCATTCATTTGAACAATTTTAAAAAATAAAACAGGCCATTTGTGGTGGCACACCACAGCGTCATGGCCTGCGCCTTGTCGCTGAGGCGAGCGCTAATTGTGAGATGTCGGGAAAAAATATGATGCAACTTCGTGTTGAGAACCATTGAAGTAAAGCACTACGTCTTCAGGCTGAAGTGCCTTGTTTCAGAATCGCTCAGTCATCGGTTATGCCGGAGTCATTCATTGCAGGATAGATAGGGGGCATGATGTCACACGCCGGTTTTGATCCGGAAAAACGACAGCTGAGAAATATCGGCTTTTTCCATTATGTAATACACTGGTGCTATAGTTTTATTGAGCCGAAGATAATCCTTAAATTAAACGATTACCTTCTCGGTAAAAAGTGCCTGACACAAACCAGGTGGGGAAAAAAATTCTGGCTGTTTCTTGCCAAAGCATCCAGGGATTTGCCTCATGGTATTATAATAACAACAGATGCGGCGAATAGAGTAATTGATTACCTTGATCAACTGGAGGGGGTGGAAAAAGGCCGTTTTGCTTTAGGGCCTTGCCTGTGTCAATTGGCCACATGTAAATGGGAAGAGCCTCTTCTCAAAGATATCCAGTTTTTGTATGCCAGTGACATGTTTAT